>scf_100008_pt9 | contig 12508 bp, 11 predicted proteins | sample Micenr1anaerobic_FD_49594 | JGI IMG/M metagenome (IMG submission 49594) | reverse complement strand
AGTGTACTTACCAGATGGTAGTTCAAGAACAATTGAATTAAGAGGTCTTGATCCAAAAGGCACTGCTATAGGTCATCTAAAAGGTTACATTAAGCTAGTTCCCAAGCTCCAGATACTGTGAAAGTATTCGTTTTAGAACAAAAGCAAAAGCATTCACCACGAAGGCACGAAGGACACGAAGTTTTCAATGCATTGAGTTTAAACAATTATTTTTCCTTCGTGATCTTCGTGTCTTCGTGGTGAATAGGTTTTTAAACTAATTTTGATAATACTTTCACAGTCTCTCCAGCTTGGGAACTAGCGCTCAACGAGTCCAAAATTTTCCTTGTTTCCATGCACCGCCCATAACAATATTTTGAAGAAAAACCATGTCTGACACAGATGTCATTATTATCGGCGCAGGCGCATCAGGCCTGATGTGCGCAATCGAGGCGGGCAAGCGCGGCCGTAAGGTGCTGGTTCTGGATCACGCCAACAAGGCCGGGAAGAAAATCCTGATGTCCGGCGGCGGACGCTGCAATTTCACCAATTATTCCATCGAGCCGGGTAACTATATTTCGCACAACCCGCATTTTTGCAAGTCGGCGCTGAGCCGCTATACCCAGTGGGATTTTCTGGCGTTAATCGGGCGCTACCAAATTCCTTTTCATGAACGGGATCACGGCCAGTTGTTCTGCAATGACAGCGCCAAGGATATTCTGGAACTGTTGTTGGCGGAATGCGACAAGGCCGGAGTGGTTGTGCAGTTGAATACCCATATCGATTCAGTTGAACGATTGACTGACTTGTTTCATCTTAAAACAAACAACGGCAATTTTACCTGTCAGTCCTTAGTGGTTGCGACAGGGGGCTTGTCGATACCCAAAATGGGCGCAACGCCGCTGGGTTATAAAATTGCCGAGCAATTCGGCATTAAGGTGTTGCCTACCAGCGCAGGCCTGGTTCCGTTTACCTTGCAGCCGGAAGATAAAGAAAAATTCTCGGCGTTATCGGGCATTGCCGTGCCTTGCGTGGTTAGCAATAACAGGCAGAGTTTCAGTGAAAATGTCTTGTTTACGCATCGCGGTTTGAGCGGTCCGGCGATTTTGCAGATTTCATCCTACTGGCGCGCCGGAGAGGAGATTGTTATTAACTTGCTGCCGCAGGTGAATCTGGAAACAGAGCTGAAATCGAAGCGTCAGCAAAAGGTCAAGAACAAGTTAAAAACGATTTTGGAAGGCTATTTGCCCAAGCGGCTGGTCAGTAGTTTTCTGCCTGAGGATTTGCTGGAAAGGTCATTGCAGGATTTGTCCGACAAACAGATTCAGCGGGTTGCAGATCAGTTGCACTGTTGGACAATTAAACCTAATGGCACTGAAGGCTATCGCACCGCTGAAGTAACTTCCGGCGGGGTTGACTGCGACGCGGTTTCTTCCAAAACCATGGAAAGCAAGCAGGTGCAGGGGCTTTATTTTGTTGGCGAAGTGCTGGATGTAACCGGTTGGCTGGGCGGCTACAATTTTCAGTGGGCGTGGTCATCAGCCTGGTGCGCAGGGCAATACTGTTGATTCAAACCGCTCTCAATCGTTCGTCCTGATGCGTCGTGAGTTTGGCGAATATCAGCACATCATGTGAACTCACTATAAGAATCTTTTAGTCAAATAGATACCGGGGAAGAATGACTCATGTTTTATTGGATATATGATATTTCGAACGGATACTTGGCCGGGCTGGTGTGCTTGGTCTGCCTGGGCTATACCTGGCTTGGTCTTCTGGTTTTAAGGCCGTGGATACGGAAGTGGCTTGGACCTGAACCCGGAGAAAATGAGTTTGTCAGCTACTTTCTTTCCGCGTACGGTGTTTTCTACGGCCTGATGCTCGGCTTGGTCGCCGTGGCCACATACCAGGACTACAGAGACGTAGACAGTAGCGTGGCAAGTGAGGTGTCGAGCCTTGCCGCGATTTACCGGGATGTTTCCAGCTATCCTGAGCCGGTCCGGAGCAACTACCAGAACCATATCCGCGAATATGTTCGTTACGTGATCGAGGAGGAATGGCCTGCCCATCAACGAGGGATCATCCCTGCGGGAGGTACGACGCGTATCACGAATTTTCAGCTAGACCTGTTTGCGTTCCAGCCGAAGACTAAGGCTGAGGCAATTGTGCATGTGGAGGCAATCCGGCAGTTCAACGTTTTTATCGAGGCCCAATCGGCTCGGCTGCAAAGTGTTACGACCGGATTGCCTGAGATACTCTGGTATGTGGTAGCGATTGGCGCGGCATTAAACCTCGCCCTGATCTGGATGTTCTCGATCAACCGGTTCTCGGTTCATCTGGTTTTATCCGGTATTCTCTCGGTGTTCGTCGGTCTGATGTTGTTCTTCATCGCCTCAATGGACAACCCTTTTCGGGGAGCGGTAAGCATTACCCCCGAGGCTTACCAGATGGTGCAAAAAAGATTGATGATCCCGCAGTAGCGGTCTGATCTTTAGTGCGATGGGCTTTTGAGAGTACGAAGCCCATCGATTGAGTTACAAGCAATGTTTAAGAGCCTGTCCGAAGGGAATGGGTATCAGGCTGGAACCTTGAGATTCCAGCACGCATCATTTACCTTTCGATGTGAACTTACTATAAAAGCCTTTCAGTTTCCCCGGCGTTTTTTTAGCCTCGTCATCAGGCTGTTGTTTCGTAGCCGATGGCAGTGTTTCATCCGATTTTGCGGCTGTCCACTGCGGTTCTGTTTTAACCGGTTGTTGCTTTTTTACCGAACAGGTTTTTGATTTTTCCAAGTGATCCTTTAGCGTGAATAACCGGTTGCTGTTCGATGTCCAATGAGGCATACGGCTCTTCTTCGTCCGCCGGTTGCGGTTTTATGTCCGGTCGCACGGGCGTTGCCGCTTCGACAGTCGTTACCCATTCAACTGGCGTTTCTTCAACTTGCCGGCTAACCGCAACTTGCGGCTCCGCATTAATTTGCTCGACTTGTTTATCTTGCGCAGGTTGGGGGGCAACCAGGGGGGATTCAAACGATGGGCTTTCTACCGCTTGTGTCGGCAGTTGCCAGTCATTAACAGCCCTGAATGTTTCCGGTGTAGGCTCTACTTTGGGTTCTACTTTAGGTTCTACGGGGGGCGTTGCAGCGGGCTGGAAATTTTTCAGGGTGTCGGACAAAGCCTGTTGGCTATCGTTCTGTTGTTGCAGCATTGATTTTTGTTCTTCAAGCGCTTGTTCCAGTTTTGAAAGCTGGTCGGTGTGGTTGTCTAATGTCGATTTCAGGGCATTAAGCAGCGATTCTTTTTCGGCCAGTTTTGCCGTTGCCTCCTGACAGGTTTGCTGTAACTCGATTTTTGCCTGTTGCTCGGTACGCAGACGCTCTATGAGCTGCATAATGACTTTATCATGTTGCTGCCACAACGGTTCTGCCTTAACGTCTTCGCTTGCAAGTAACGGCCGTTCGCCAAGATCAAAGCTTGTTGCCAGCGTCTGAATGGTTCCGGCAACCTGCTGGTTGCGTTGATAAATCAGCTGTTCCAGCGCTAAAGCCCGTTGCGTTTCATCTTGAGCGGCAGATTGGGCTTTTTTCCATTTGTTCAACAGCCGCCGCCAATTCTTCTTGACTGAGCTGTAGCTGTTGTTGCGTGGCGTTGAGGGTTTTAATAGCGGCTTTTTCACCGGCAATTTGCCCTCTTTTTATGGAAGCAATCCTGATACTGTAAAGTATTGCTGTCAGTAGCCAGACAGCTGTCGCTAATACCGCAGCATACAACGCATTATTTAAGGTAAAAGATACCATTCGGAAAGCATAGCTTTGATAAGGGGTAGGTATGTTTGCATAGATGTTCCTCAATAATAAAATTTTTACATATTGTACTCGGAGCACTGTTAGCGACGCTGATATTTTTACCAAGGGCGTTTTCGGGGGATTGTTTTTTGCGGCTTTGCGATGTTGCTTTCAAGATCGGCTCTTCACCCGTTCAATGTTGGTTTATCAGTGAAAATTGCCATATCTTTATGGCTACCCGGACTTGAGGTTTGAGCAGGGAAGGTTGCAGGCGGTGATTCTAGTCAAGCACATGGGAAATTAAACTGATGTGGCAAGGCTTTTCCGGGCGCAACGCTCTGCGTTCGTTATTCTTGGCTAGACTGCTCATCGGCTCGATTTGAGTTACCTGCCGATGTTACACAAGTCGCAAAAGGCACCACGAAGACACGAAGTTTTATATTTTTTCTTCGTGCCTTCGTGGTAAAAATTTCCTAGCTATTGCGTAACATCAATTATCTGTTTTACTCAAATCAATGTTCGATTCCCAGCCGCCGCCCAAAGCCTTGTAAAGTGCCGCCAGCGCCGTCGCTGTGGCGGTTTGGCTCTGGGCCAGGCGATCCTGGTCTTGCAACAGGCGCAATTCGGTATCCAGTACCGTCAGAAAATCGCTCACGCCTTCCGCAAAACGCAGATGAGCCAGTTCATGGGCTCTTTCGCTGGCTTGGGCCGCCGAAGTTAGCAACTCTCTCCGGCTTCGCTCGCGGTTGTAATTCACCAGCGCGTTTTCGGTTTCTTCCAAAGCGCTCAGCACTGTCTGCTCGTATTGAGCCAGACTGGCCTCGGCACGGGCATCTGCGGCCTTAATGCGGGCATATACGCGGCCCAGATCCAAGGCGGCCCAACTGATCTTCGGGCCAACTGAATAGGCATCCGATCCTACGGCACCGACTCCCGACAGAGTGGTGGCTTCAAGGGAGAGGGTGCCCACAAAAGTTACCCGGGGGAAAAGGTCGGCGGTGGCAACGCCGATGCGGGCGGTAGCCGCTGCCAGCCCCCGTTCGGCGATGCGGATGTCAGGGCGGCGGCGCAACAGCTCCGCAGGCCGACCGATGTTGATGGTCTTGGGGATTTTAGGCAGCGGCGCGGGCTGCGACAGCTTCTCGGTCAATGTGCCCGGAAGCTGCCCGGTGAGTACGCTGAGTCGATGCATAGCCTGATGAATGGCGTTATCCAGAGGCGGGATGGTGGACAAGGTGGAATCAAGTTGGGCGGTTGCCCTCGAAGTGTCGAGTTCGGTTCCACGACCGCCTTCGAGTCTGACGCGAGTTATTTCCAGCGTTTGAGCCTGGTTTCCAGCGTTCTTTTTCGCCACGGCCAACTGCTGTTGCAGACCCCGCAATTCGAAATAGTTTCTGGCTACTTCAGCGATCAGGCTGACACCGAGATCCCGAAGGTTGGCTTCCTGCGCATCGACTTCGTCGCTGCTCGCCTCTACGTTACGGCGCACCCGGCCAAAGAAATCGACTTCCCAAAAAGCATCGAAACCCGCGCTATAGAGTTTCAGTTCGCGCGGCGCGTAAGTCAAGTTGTTCAAAGCGCCGACACTGCGTTTCTGCTCCGTATAATTGGCATGCGAGGTCACGGTTGGGGCCAAATTCAGCCCTGCATCCAGATATAGGGCCCGTGCCTCACGAAGATTGGCGCGGGCAGCCTGGAGATTGCGGTTGTGCCGCACGGTCTGATCGACAAGCTCGGTTAGGCCCTTGTCTTCAAACAGTTTCCACCACACCACTTCCACGCCTTGCTCGGAGAATTCCGGATGACCGATATTGGCGAAGGCTTGACCGGCATCGGTTGCCGGGGTCTTATAATCGGGACCTACTGCGCAGGCGCTTAGTGCAGCGGCGCAGAGGAAGGCCAGACCCAAAGCGCTGCTTCGTTCAAACGCAATGAATAAGGCATTGCCAAGTTGCATGACAGGGTGAGATTCTGCGGAGTGCATCTTTATTCCATGGTTCATAAATCGTGGCCGGAAGAAGGTTCATGAGGCAACACGTTCGGAGCCTTGTGCCGGGAGGCTTGCCAGCGTTGCGCCAAGGACTGCGCAACCACGTAGAATACCGGCGTTAACAGCAGACCGAACACCGTCACGCCCAACATGCCGCTAAACACGGCGGTGCCCAGCAATCGCCGCGATTCCGCTCCCGCCCCTTGGGCGATGACCAGCGGAAACACGCCCATGATGAAAGCGAATGAAGTCATCAAGATGGGCCGTAGCCGAATCCGCGCCGCTTCCACCGCCGCATCGAAACGGCTAAGGCCTCCCTCTTGACGCCGCTTGGCGAATTCCACAATAAGAATGGCGTTCTTGCTGGCCAAGCCCACCAGTACAATGAATCCGATCTGGGTGAAGATGTTGTTGTCCATGCCGCTCAACCATACGCCTGCCAGAGAGGACAGAATGCACATGGGTACGATCAGGATCACTGCAAACGGTAACGACCAGCTTTCATACTGGGCCGCCAAGGCCAAAAACACGAAGATCACGCTCAAGGGAAAAACCAGCAGTGCGACATTTCCGGCCAACACTTGTTGCAGGCTGAGTTCGGTCCATTCAAAGTCGAATCCCGGCGGCAGCTCAGCGCCCAGCAGTTTGTTCATGACGGTAATCGCCTGGCCGGAGCTGACTCCGGGTAAGGTGCTGCCGTTAATTTCCGCCGCAGGATACATGTTGTAGCGGGTGATTTTGTCGGGTCCGTTAATTTCCTTAACCGACATCAGAGACCCGAGCGGCACCATGCCGCCTTGAAGATTACGCGTCTTCAGCTTGGCGATGTCCGCCGGTTTCATGCGAAACTCCGAATCGGCCTGTGCCACTACCTGGTAAGTTCTGCCAAAGCTGTTGAAATCATTGACATACATCGAACCCAGATAGATCTGCAAGGTGTCGAACACTTCTTTCAAGGGGACATCCATAGACTTGGCTCGGGTACGGTCCACGTCCAGAAAAAGTTGCGGAACTCCCGCGCGAAAGGTCGTAAACAGCCCGGTCAGGCCCGGTTGCTGATTGCCTTTGGCGATCAGCTCGTTGACAGTGCCCTGTAACGCGTCAATACCGGCATTGGAGCGATCCTGGATTTGCAGCTTGAAGCCGCCTACCGAACTCATCCCCCGGATCGGAGGCGGGGCAAATACCGCAATGTGAGCGCCTTCGACCTGGGCGAGCCGCTGCTGAAGACTTTTGATCACCGCATCGGCGTGAAGCTCCGGGTGCCCCGCGCGCAGGTCGAAATCATCGAGTCGGGCGAACATCGTGGCGACGTTGGACTGACTGGAGCCGCTCAAGATCGAAAAGCCGGCATAGGCATTCAGATGCTTGACGCCTTTCGTTTCGAGAACGATGCGGGTGGCCTGCTGGACCATTTCCTCGGTGCGCGCCAGCGAGGCTGCGTCGGGCAGCTGCGCATACAAAATCAGGTAACCTTGATCCTGCTGGGGAATGAAACCCGTCGGCACTTTCTCAAAGGCCAGGAAGTTGAGCCCGTTGAGCCCCACATAGAGCACCAGCACCACCGCCGTCATGCGAATCAGCCTGCCGACCAGGCGCGCGTAACCTTCGCTGAACGAATCGAAGAACCGGTTGAAAACGGTGAAAAAACGGCCGAACAGGCGATCGAAGAGCCGCGTGAACCCGTCCTTATCGCCGTGCGCCCGATCCAGCAACAGCGCGCACAGGGCAGGACTCAGGGTCAGCGAGTTGAACGCCGAGATTACCGTGGAAACCGCGATAGTCAACGCAAACTGCTTATAGAAGGCCCCCGAAACACCGGTGATGAAGGCGGTGGGTACAAATACGGCGACCAGAACCAGTGCCGTAGCAATGATGGGGCCTACCACTTCTTCCATGGCCTTCCGGGTGGCATCCCGGGCCGATAATCCCATCGCAATATGGCGTTCCACGTTTTCTACCACCACGATGGCGTCATCCACGACGATACCGATAGCCAGCACCAGGCCGAATAACGATAAGGTATTCAGCGACAAGCCCATTGCCGCCATCACCGCGAAAGTGCCAATCAACGAAACCGGCACAGCCAGCAGCGGAATGACGGTGGCGCGCCAGTTCTGCAAAAATAGCACAACCACCAGTACGACCAGCAGGATGGCTTCGAACAGGGTCTTGGATACCGCGTCGATGGATTGCTGTACGAACACAACGGTATCGTAGACCATGTTGTAATCAAGGCCTTCAGGAAAGCGCATCTTCAGCTTTTCCATCGCGTCGACCACCGCCTTCTTGGTTTCCAGCGCGTTGGAACCCGGCAACTGGAAGATGGCAAGACCTACCGTGGGCTCGCCGTCCAGGAACAGCCCCGAATTGTAATCCTTGGCGCCCAGCTCGATGCGAGCCACGTCCTTGAGGCGGGTGACCTGGCCGTCAGCCCCTTTTTTTATCACGATGTCGGCGAACTGTTCGGCCTCCATAAGCCGACCCAGCGTACTGACCGTGTATTGGAAATCGGTGCTCTCCTTGGTGGGTTGCTGGCCCACCACGCCCGCCGCTACCTGGATATTCTGTTCCCGCATGGCGTTGACCACATCGGTGGCCGTCAGATTACGCGCGGCAACTTTCTCCGGATTCAGCCACAGGCGCATGCTGTAGTCGCGGGCGCCGAAAACGATAATGTCGCCCACTCCCGGCAATCGCGCCAGGGTATCCTTGATTTGCAGCAGCGCGTAATTGCTCAGATAAACACTGTCATAGCGCTTGTCAGGGGAGATCAGGTTGACCACCAGACTCAAGTCAGGGCTGCGTTTCTTGACACTGATGCCTTGTCGGCTCACTTCCTGAGGCAGCTTGGGTTCGGCCAGCGCCACCCGGTTCTGCACCAATACCTGGGCTTTATCCAGATCGGTACCCGGCTTGAAAGTAATGGTCAGCGCCATGCTGCCGCTGTTGGTGGACTGGGAGGACATGTACAGCATATCCTCGACGCCGTTCACTTCCTGCTCGATAGGCGTCGCCAAGGTTTCGGCTACCACCGTGGCGTTGGCGCCGGGATAGACTGCACTCACTACCACAGTAGGGGGCGCGATCTCGGGATATTGGGCAATAGGCAGGCCAATGAGCGCTAACCCTCCAACCAGGACAATGACGATGGATAATACCGATGCGAAAATCGGACGGTCGATGAAAAAGTGTGTGAATCGATTCATGGCTTATTTTTCTCCATCGCGCCCGGTGAGCGAGATGCGTTCCGGATTTACCTTGGCGCCCGGCTTGAGCTTTTGAATGCCTTCGATAACCGCCCATTCTTCAGGCTTCAATCCTTCGGTAATCACGCGGGACTGGCCGATATGAGCGCCGAGCTCCACTTTGCGATATTCCACCTGGTTTTCCTGGTTCACCACCCAGATGAAGCGTTGCGCCTGATCCGTGCCGATGGCCCGATCGGGAAGCAGGATAGCGGGGTACGGAGCGCTTCCGCGAACCCGCATGCGGGCAAAAAAACCGGGGCTTAACAATTCGTCCGGATTGGCGAACACGCCCCGCAACGTCACGGTGCCGGTCGCCGCATCTTCGCGCGGCGATTCATAATCGAGATGGCCTTGATGCGGAAAATTAACCTCATCAGCCACAGCCAACTCCACCGGGGTCCGTTCGTCGCCCAGACTGCCCCGGCCCCCTTTTTGGGCCTGACGCCGATATTTCAGCGCCGAGCGTTCGTCCGCATCCACGTAAACATAGACCGGGTCGGTGGAAACGATGAAGGTCAACAATGTTGCATCGCCTCCGCCACCGTTGACCAAATTGCCCGCAGTGATTAATTCGCGACCGATCCGTCCGTCTATCGGGGAGCGTACTTGGGTAAAGTCCAGGTTCAACCGAGCCGTATAAACATTGGCTTGTGCAGACTGAACTGCCGCAACCGTCTCCCGAAGTCCCTTGCTACGCGCATCGTGTTCTTCTTCGGAGATTGCTTTGGCGAGAAATAAACGCTCGGCCCGGGCTAAGTCATTTTTTGCCAGTTCGTGCCGGGATTTAGCGCGTTCCAGTTCGGCTTCGGCAAAGTTAAGTTGGGCTGTAAAGGGTTTCGGATCAACCAGGAATAAAAGATCGCCTTTATGTACTTTGTCTCCAGCCTTGAAATTCACTTTCTCCAGATAGCCGCTCACCCGGGCGCGCACGTCTACCGAATTGACGGCCTCGATGCGGCCCGTGTATTCGTCCCATTCAGTCACTTCTTGCGACAGGGGTTGTGCGATTTTGACATTGGGCGATTGGCCCTGCTGAGAACCGGAACCGTCATGGTTTCCGCACCCGGTCACTGCCATCAGGGCTATGGAGACCAACAGGCCGACTCGTGCATGCTGTATTAATGTCCCGTCATTCGAAGGAACGCTTCGAGGCCACGATCCGTGAAAGACTTCAGGGCTCGGCTTTCTCAATGGACTTAAACGATGGGGGACAACCGACATGAGAGTTTCTTTTTGCATCCTTTTATACCCGGCTTTTTTAAGGAAAAAATGGTAAGACATATTACCATTAATTTAAGGTATGATCACAATAATTTAAGTTAATGAATTTCGTGAGTATTACGCAATGATTAAATGTGGACGACCTCGCAAAGGAGAGGAGCTCCTAAGCCGTGATCGCTTACTGGATACGGCCTTCACCCTTTTTCTTGAATTCGGTTACGGCAACCTCAGTCTGGAAACCATTGCTCGGGATGCGCGCGTGTCAATGCGTACCATTTATAACCAGTTTGGCGGTAAAGCCGGACTATTCGGTGCTGTGATAAGGCGTTGCAGCGACCAATTCGTCACCGGCCTGTCGGAAGAGTACGCACTGAAATCCTCTCCGGAAGAAGCGCTGGTCTTTTTTGCCAAGCAGTTTCTGTACAGCATCACGCGGCCGAATGCGGTGCGCATACGTGCCATACTCATTGGCGAATCGCTACGCTTCCCCGATCTCGCCACTCAATTCTATGAACAAGGACCGCAGCGCACCCTCGATCATCTCGCCCAGTTTTTCGCCCGGCAGCAGAAAACGGGCTGTTTTGCCGAAATGGAGCCGCGTTTTCTCGCCGACCAATTTTTGAGTGCATTACGTAATGAACGGTTTCAAAAACTGCAACTCGGTTTGGAACCGACGCCGGACGAAGCGGAAATTGATGTCTGGGTGCGACAGGCCATTGGCTTTTTTCTGCGCGGCAGCCTGAAAAACAGGCGCGACGGTACGAACGATATTGTGGATGAACCGTCCGACCGGAATCGTTAATCCGTTTGTAGTATTAAGGAATACATCAAGCTATGGGTTAAATTCAGGATTGTTTCTTATTTTCCGGAGCCGAAATCCGGTAAATACCCCTTCAGGGTAGGCGGATGGCCGGCTAAATCAATCGGCTCCGGATGTCTTGGTGAATAAAGTCTTCAGTAATAAACCATTCACTAAGTCTATGAAGTCTGAATCAAATGATTTCAAAAGAGAAAACCACTGTAATTAGTGTCATTGAAATTAACCCTAATAAGAAAATCATTTCAGCCCAACGCTCCAGACCTTCAGTGCACCGGTCTAAACGAAGCGATGAAAATGAAAGCAGGGCGCTAATCATGAACAATAAACTATCAATAGCTAAGGCTTTATCGATTAAGTAGTTGGCTAGTCCTGGAGCCATGCTTTTAACGATACTGATGACCATGATACAGACACCAACCATGGTCGCAGAATTCGGTAAGATGTGGTGAGAGAGATCACGGGAATTATTGTTTTTCATCATTTAAGATATGGCCGGTCCTAGCCGGTTCTTCGCCATAATAAAAGCGGTATGAGGGACATGTAAAAGGTCTGCAATTTTTCGCACCAGGTATTCTTCGTTCATATCCAATACGCCATCAATAAAAGCAATTTTCCATAGCGATTCAATTAATCGAACTTTTTGCTCCAGACTGTATTCCTTATTGATTAAGGACGTAAATTGAAAATAATCAGTCGCCTGTTTTCTTTGTTGTTCGGCTAATTCAATTAAAGAAGTTGCTTGTTCAGCGGTTAAGGAAAAATTCTGATGGACCAAGGATAAAATAACGTCCTGTTCTTTTGGGTCAACTTTATCGTCCATATACATCATTTCCAGGAATAAGACGACGGTCGCAAGTTGCAGCTTTTCTTCTAAAGTGTTTTCCGATGCTGAAAGTGCAATATGTTGCGTGAAAAAGAGTTTGATCTGGTTAAGCATTTTTAAATAATTCCATTGCCATCACGATGGTTACTTCGCTGAAGCTTCATGACATCAAGATTACTTTGTGCCGCAGAATGCCCATGATCTGCGGCTTGCTGGTATAACTCAAGCGCTTTGGCTTCATCCCTGGGTACGCCCAGCCCATTTTCATAAATATAAGCGAGGTTGTATTGCGCATCAGGATCCCCCGCTTGAGCTTCTCTTTGCCACTGGGCAATCCTGTCTTCCGACACGATTGCCACAGGGGGCACCGTTTTTTTTGCCTGGGTGTTGTCTGCGGCCTTTTCAGTACAAGCTGCGAGTGACATCGCAGTTACTACAACGATGGCAATGGGAATGAGGTTTATGGGTTTGTGAAGTAAGGTCATTGTTTAGCTCCGTTAAAAAATCGAAATCAGCACAGTGGAATTTGCCGGTAACTTATTGTTGGGTTTACGGTCAAAATTTAGCGGTATTATTCCTTTTGTTCATATTGGCGAGAATGGGGGCTTTTGCCTATGTAGCCAAAAGTACAATAGCTTCTCAT
>scf_100003_pt3 | contig 12576 bp, 14 predicted proteins | sample Micenr1anaerobic_FD_49594 | JGI IMG/M metagenome (IMG submission 49594) | reverse complement strand
CGGCGCTATTGATTGCCGACTTTAATGTGCCGATGCCGCCCTTGATCGAGGCGGTAATCGGGATAACCGGACAACCTAGAAACTGCTCAAGGAAATCAACATCAATTTTAATGCCGCGTTGCTTGACGGCGTCCATCATATTGAGCACTAAAATCATCGGCACCCGCATCTCGATCAGTTGCGCGGTCAAATACAAATTTCGTTCCAAATTGGAGGCGTCGACAATGTTAATGATTAAATCGGCCTGCTTGGAGGCGACATAATCACGGGCGACTTTTTCATCCAAGGAAACCTGGTCGTCCGCGGCTTCTAAAGAATAGGTACCGGGCAGATCGACTAATTCGATCAGTTTATGATCGAAGCTGTATTCACCGGTTTTTTTCTCGACCGTAACCCCAGGCCAATTACCGACATGCTGCCTGGCGCCGGTGAGTGCATTAAATAATGTCGTCTTGCCACAATTTGGATTACCAACAACGCCAACCGTAAAATCAGTTTTCATTAGAGTTTCTCTATCAACAATATGGCTGCTTCATCCTTGCGCAGGGTTAATGAAAATCCACGCAATTTAATTTCAACCGGATCTCCCATCGGTGCAAAACGGGTAACGCTAAACTCGGTTCCAGGCGTCAAGCCCATCGCCAGCAAGCGTTTGCGATAAGCCTTGCCCGACTGTTCAAAGCCGACTATCTTTCCCAAATCGCCCACAGCCAGGTTTTTTAAGCTTATTGTCATAAATTAACCATTGAAATAAAGTGCATTAAAAATCAACCGCTCCAGAAGTTATCAACAATCATTCTCATTAAAGAAACTATATCACAATAATCCGTGTAATTTCCGTATTTTTAAGCGGGTGTTTTTATGGGTGGGGAAAAGGGGCGCGTAAACAATTGCCCTTGCTTTGATCTTAAAGACAGAAGGATGATGCATTCATGGAAATCAAAGTCTTTTTATAAATGCGATGTCTAACACGGGGACTTAACAAAGTTAACGCGGGGTGGGCAAAAGCCCGAAGATGGGGACATGTGTTAAAAATCCAGCGCACCAAAATTGAAAAGCACTGGAAACGTGGAAACGATGAAAGTTCAGCGTTTCCACATGCGTATCATTGAATATACGCTAATCTTTATACTTCAAATTCAGAACGATTACGCCCGGCGTTCAGCAATTCCTGCATCCATTTTGGCGCCACTCCGCGGCCTGTCCATGTTTTATTATGATCATCAGGATGACGATATTTAATAGCAACCTTTGCGCCCTTGCGAACAGGCTTCTTCTCAGGCTCATGAATCTCCACAATGACATCAATAGAAGCTGCCAATTCTTTAATTTGCGCTATAACTTCTTTGCGCTTATTAGCCTGTTTATTTTTTAATGCTTTTTCTGCATTTTCAATAACAGCCTGCAATTCACGTTCGGAAAGATTTTGATATTCAGTCATTTTGAGTCCTTAAAATAAGAAAAGTTATATTAACTATATCATCAATCTAATTATAAATATATTAGAGATATGGCGTACAAAGTTATTCAACCTTAAAATTCTTTTCATTTAATAACTGGCCGTGCTCATCAACCAGTCTTACAGCCCAGTTACCTTTTGTAGAATCGGTGAATAACTTGCGACTGGATGTGCGCCATGAATCACCCGATATAATCAGCTCTTGCTTGGAAACAAGCACACCATTTTTCAGCCACTCATGATAAACCCTTCTACCATTCATTGATTTTAATTCAGTAAAATAATAAATCCATGTCGGATTTTTTCCGCTAACATTCACGGTCCGCGTTATTTCACCTGCGGGTTCTTTATTATTAAGATCGTAAGTTAACACTGCCCTTGACACATTATGATTAACCTTTGAATGCCCGGGATCTTTAATGACTTTTTCATTGGGTGGTTTTTTTGCAGTTTTCTTAACCGTAATGTCGGAAGCTGGTTTACTTTTCTTATTGGATTCTTTTGTCGGCTTAATTAGGGAGTTAGTTTTTGTCGCTACCTGTTTGGAACTATCCGATTTTTTTATCTCAGCTTCCTTAATCTCAACCTGTGGCTCTACCTTTTCTTCTACAGTATTAACTACCAACGTCGCATTATCTGCATCGTTTTTTTGCGTACCTTTATTAATAACATAAAACAACGTTGCTAAAATTAAAACCAGTACACCAGCGGCAAGCAATATCCTTTTAAAATCCCATTCGGTTATCATTTTAGGCTGAAAATTCTCCGTCGCTTTTCCACGTGCCGGATAGCTAACTTTAATTACAATATTTCTTTTGTCTGTCATAAAATCATATCGACCATACTTATAGGTGAAAACAATGGGTTGTTTTTCTTGGCTCGGCATCGCATATTTTAGTCAGCGAATGCGTTAAATCTTGGTAATATACTACTTAAGAGTTCAGACAAAGACAAAATCCTTACAGAATAAATTGGACATTCATAATGAGTAAGCTGCTTAAACTTTTTCAAGATTCTTCCTCCCTCTATGGCAGCAACGCCGGCTTTGTTGAGAACTTGTATGAACGATTCCTGGAAGACCCCGACTCGGTTGAACCCAGCTGGCAAAAGGAATTCAGCGAAATTCACAACGGCGCTGATTATGAGACGCCTCATAGCCCTGTCGTAGAACGCTTTGCGCAGCTTGCGCTTAAATCCCAAGGCCGATTGGCGAAATTACAAGGCTTTACCGAAGAAAGCGTCAAAAAACAATCGGCTGTTGCCCGCCTTATTAATCATTACCGGGTTCGCGGCCATCAGATTGCCGCCAACAACCCGCTGGGCAGAACCTTGCCGCCGCCTCCCGATATGGACCCCTCTTATTACGGTCTCTCCGAGCCTGATATGGACACCTTATTCGATACCGGCGCGCTTTACGGTATTGACCGACTGCCTTTACGCGACATCATTGCCAATCTGCAAGAGATTTACTGCGGCAGCATCGGCTCTGAATACATGCACATCGTCGATACCCAAATCAGGCGCTGGATAATAAATCGTCTGGAAAGTGCTAAAGCCAACTTGGAGCTGGAGCCTGAAAAAAAACTCTGGACGCTTAAGCTATTGACCGCCGCTGAAGGCATAGAAAGCCATTTGCATAATCGATTTGTCGGTCAAAAGCGTTTTTCTCTGGAAGGCGGCGAATCGCTGATTCCGATTCTGGATGAATTAACGCAAGGGTTTGGCGAAAAGGGCGTTAATGAGATTGTGATCGGCATGGCTCACCGAGGCCGCTTGAATGTACTGGTCAACATCCTGGGCAAAAGCCCTGCGAGCCTGTTTAACGAATTTGCCGGCACTTCGCCGCTTTCTCCGGGTGTCAGTACCGGCGACGTAAAATATCACATGGGCTTTTCATCGGACATCAGTACGCCCGGCGGCCGCCCGGTTCATATAACGCTGGCATTCAACCCATCGCATTTGGAGATCATCAACCCGGTGGTCGAAGGTTCGGTCAAGGCCCGTCAGGACAGGGCGGGAATAAACGGCAGCAATACGGTAATTCCCATTTTAATCCACGGCGATGCGGCCTTTTCCGGGCAAGGCATCATCATGGAAACCCTGAACATGTCGCAAACCCGCGCTTTTTCCACCGGCGGAACCGTGCATATCGTCATCAACAATCAAATCGGCTTTACTACCAGCAACCCGCTGGATGCGCGCTCCACGCTTTATTGCACCGATGTAGCCAGCATGATCCAGGCGCCGGTTTTTCACGTCAACGGCGATGATCCCGACGCCGTTATCTTTGTGACCCAATTGGCAATGGACTACCGGATGACCTTTAATAAAGATGTGGTCATCGACCTTATTTGCTATCGCCGCCTTGGGCATAATGAAGCCGATGAGCCTTCAACCACCCAGCCCTTGATGTATAAAAAAATCCGCAAGCTCAAGACGACGCGGAAACTTTACGCCGAAAAACTCATCAAAACCGGGCTCATCACCCATGAACAAGCCACCGAGTTGGAGCAAAATTACCAAAAACTGCTCGAAGCCGGTGAAGTGGTGTCCCGGCCTGTCCTGACCGACGGCCCCTACCCTTACACCAACCAATGGAATAAATTCCTGGGCAGCGACTGGAAATCAGCTTGTAATACAGCCGTTTCCATGGACCGCCTGCGCTTTTGTAACGACAGGATGCAGCGCTTGCCGACCGGTTTTGAAATGCACCCCAGAGTCGCCAAAGTCATGGACAACCGCCGTAAAATGGCGGCGGGAGCCATGCCGCTGGACTGGGGTTTTGCCGAAAACATGGCCTATGCGACGCTGTTGACGGAAAAATACCATGTTCGTCTGACCGGGCAGGATGTCGGTCGCGGCACTTTTGTGCATCGCCATGCTGTTTTGCATAATCAACTGCATAATAAAACCTACACGCCGCTTAAACACCTGGACAAAGATCAGGGCAATGCGCAGATTTTCGACTCGCTGCTTTCCGAAGCGGGCGTGTTGGGTTTCGAATACGGCTACAGCACCACGATGCCGAATACCCTGGTTATTTGGGAAGCGCAGTTCGGCGATTTTGCCAATGGCGCGCAAGTGGTTATCGACCAGTTTATCAGTTCCGGCGAAACCAAATGGGGCCGCATGTGCAATCTGGTGATGCTGCTTCCGCACGGCTTTGAAGGCCAGGGACCGGAACACTCCTCGGCTAGGCTGGAACGCTATCTGCAACTGTGTGCCGAACATAACATGCAGGTTTGCAGCCCGACTACGCCCGCGCAAATATTTCATTTGCTGCGCCGCCAGATGCTGCGGCCGTATCGGAAACCCTTAATAATTATGAGCCCCAAGAGTTTGCTGCGTCATAAGCTTGCGGTTTCCACACTGGAAGATTTGACGAACGGTCAATTCCTGCCGGTCATCGGCGAGCAGGACGACATCAATCCCAAAAAAGTGACTCGCCTGGTCATGTGCGCAGGCAAAGTCTATTACGACCTGCTGGAAACACGGCGCCAGGACGACCTTAAGCATGTCGCCATTGCCCGCATAGAACAGCTCTACCCTTTTCCCGATGAGTTATTCAAAGCGGAAGTCGGCAAATACCCGCAGCTTAAAGAGTTCATCTGGTGTCAGGAAGAGCCCCAAAATCAAGGCGCCTGGTATCAATCCCGGCATCACTTTACCGATAATCTCGGTGCCAAAATCAGCATGACTTATGCCGGTCGAGAGGCATCGGCGGCGCCTGCTGTCGGCAATTTCCGCGTCCATATCGAACAACAAAAAGCGGTCGTTCAATCGGCCCTTTACGGCAAACTTTCAGGAAAATAACATGAGCATTGAAGTCCTAGTTCCCAACCTACCCGAATCCGTCTCCGATGCAACGTTGATCACCTGGCATAAGCAACCCGGCGATACCGTTATCAAGAACGAAAACCTCGTTGATCTTGAAACGGACAAGGTGGTGCTTGAAGTTCCTGCGCCGGAATCCGGCATCCTTGGCAAAATACTCAAGGAAGACGGCTCCATTGTGGTCGGCGGCGAAGTACTGGCTTTGCTGGAACCGCAAGCCGTGGAAGAAGGCCAAAAAACAGCGGCGACCGCTCCCGAACCTGAGGACGAGGATGAATCGGACATCCCGCTAAGCCCGTCGGTACGCCGGTTGATTGCTGAAAATGCGCTGGACCCTTCCATTATCAAAGGCTCAGGAAAAGATGGCCGTCTTACTAAAACCGATGTTTTGGATTACCTCCATAAAAAAACCCTGCAGGAAGCTCAACTGATAGTTCCGACCGCCAAGGCCGAAATCCCCCTCAGTCCCCCTTTGACAAAGGAGGAGACAGCTACCGCCATCAGTCACCCTGCGCCTAAAGAGGAAACAGGCCGGGTGATTTCAAATCTGCGGCCGGAGCAGCGCGTCCCGATGACTAGGCTAAGAGCCAAAGTTGCCGAACGCCTGTTACAGGCGCAGCAAAATGCGGCGATGCTGACCACATTTAATGAGGTCAACATGCAAAACGTGATCGATCTTCGCAACCAGTACAAAGAACGCTTTGAAAAAAAGCACCATGTCAAACTGGGCTTTATGTCTTTCTTTGTCAAGGCGTCTATCGAGGCTTTAAAGCGCTTCCCGGCCATCAATGCTTCCATCGACGATAACGATATTATCTATCACGGCTACTATGACATAGGCATTGCGGTCAGCACCGAGCGCGGCTTGATCGTGCCGGTATTGCGCGATGCGGACCAACTCGATTTTGCCGGCATCGAACAAAGCATCGTCGATTTCGGCGCAAAGACCCGGTCCGGCACCTTGACTTACGACGATTTGAAAGGCGGCACCTTCACCATTACCAACGGCGGCATTTTCGGTTCGATGCTGTCCACGCCGATACTCAATCCGCCGCAATGCGCCATCTTGGGCATGCATGCCATCAAGGAGCGTCCCGTGGTTGAAAACGGACAGATTGTTATCAGGCCGATCATGTACCTGGCTTTATCGTACGATCATCGATTGGTTGACGGGCGCGAGGCCGTGCAATTTCTAGTCACCATCAAAGAATGCCTGGAAGCGCCCGCCCACCTATTGCTTAACATATAAGACCATGTCAAAAAAACAAGCAAAGTCGTTTGATGTCATCGTCATCGGCGCAGGACCGGCAGGCTATTCCAGCGCCATCCGATGCGCCCAGCTCGGCTTAAAAACCGCCTGTATCGATAACTGGCATGATGAAGAAGGCCAAAGCAGTCTGGGCGGCACGTACCTAAACGCCGGTTGCGTTGCGTCTATCGCCCTGCTGGAATCGGCGAAAATTTATCAATCGATCAACCACAGCCTGAAAGAACACGGTATTCAGGCAGAGGCCGTTTCGGTGGATATTGCGCTGATGATGCAGCGCAAAACAATATTATTGACGCACTCAGCCGACAAATCGCCGACTCGTTCGCCCATTACAAAATCGACTGCATTCAGGCGGAGGCCAAGCTGCTCAACGAGCGGCGGGTGGAAATCACGCCGACCGATCATTCCGCTGTATCGATAATCGAAGCCAAGCATATTGTCCTGGCCACCGGCTCCTCCCCGGTCGATTTATCCTGCGCACCGATTGATAATGAATTTATTATTGATACCGCCATGGCTTTGAATCTCGACGCGGTACCCAAGAGATTGGCCATTATCGGCGCAGGCATCATAGGCCTCGAATTAGCAGGCATCTGGAACAGACTCGGCGCCGAAACCATTCTGCTGGAAGCGCAGGAATCATTTTTAGGCTTGGCCGACCAGCAAATTGCGCGGGAGGCCTATCGTATCTACACCGAACAAGGACTGGAACTGCGTCTGGGCGCACGGGTTATTTCAGCCAAAAAAGGCAGTAAAAAAGTCACCGTAGAATACCAGGATAGTGAGGGCACTCATGCCCTGCGCGTCGATAAACTGATTGTTGCATCCGGTCGAAAACCCAATACCGAACATCTGGCCGCCGCGGAAGCCAATTTACTGCTCGACGAAAACGGCTATGTTCACGTCGATGAAAACTGCCGCACCACCCTGCCCGGCGTTTACGCGATAGGCGACCTGACCTTGCTCGGCCCGATGATTGCCCATAAAGGCATAGAAGAAGGATTATTCGTTGCCGAACAAATCGCCGGTCTCCACAACCCCGTCAACTACGACCTCCTGCCCAGCGTTGTTTTTACCGACCCCGAGATTGCCTGGGTAGGCCAAACCGAACAAGCCTTAAGGGCGATGGGCGAACCCATCAAAATCGGCACCTTTCCGTTAAAAGCCACGGCTCGCGCCCAAGCCATGGGCCAGACTGAGGGTATGGTTAAAATTATCGCACACGCAGAAACCGATGCCCTGCTCGGCATTCATATCATTGGCACGCAAGCCTCCGAAATGATTGCAGAAGCCGTGCTGGCCATGGAGTTCTCCGCCAGCAGCGAAGACCTGGCCAGAACCATACACGCCCACCCTACCCTCGCCAAAGCCTTGCATGGCGCGGCGCTTACGCTTAAAAACAAAAGTAACAATTCGACCTATTACCCAAACATGATTTTTAACCCTGTTTAGTCGCACAAACTTGGGCTGGATATACAGCAGTTAAGTGATGGGGCTGCGCTACTTCAATAGTGAAACCGTACACGTTCCTTCTAGTGTCCCATTTCTAAAGCATCCTGCCTTATTTCGTGTCAAAATATGCCTTTACCTTAAATGTATAAATCGAGAACTTAAGTCTTTATGAAAATAGCTATTTTGTCCCGTAACCCCAAACTGTATTCGACCTCTCGATTGGTCAAAGCCGCAGAAGCCAGGGGTCATAAGGTACGGGTTTTGGATGTGTTGCGTTGCTATATGAATATTACCTCGCATAATCCTTCTATCCATTATCGAGGTGAAGACTTAACGGGATTCGATGCCGTTATTCCCCGGATTGGCGCTTCAGTCACTTTCTACGGAACTGCGGTATTAAGGCAGTTTGAAATGATGAATGTTTTCCTTTGAATGAGTCGGTGGCCATCTCGCGGTCGCGCGATAAATTAAGATCAACCCAGTTATTGGCCAGAAAAGGTATCGGCCTGCCGGTAACCGGCTTTGCCAATAATCCCGATGATATTGAGGACTTGATTGCTCAAGTCGGCGGCGCTCCGCTGGTGATTAAACTGCTGGAAGGCACGCAAGGCATTGGCGTGGTCCTGGCGGAAACCCATAACGCCGCAGAGAGCGTTATTCAGGCTTTCATGGGACTCAAAGCCAACATCATGGTGCAGGAGTTTATCAAGGAAGCCGGCGGCAGTGACATTCGCTGCTTCGTGGTGGACGGCAAAGTCGTTGCCGCGATGAAACGCCAAGCAACGGCCGGTGAGTTTCGTTCAAATTTACATCGCGGCGGTTCTGCAACTTTAGTGCGATTAACGCCAGAAGAACGTTCTACCGCAGTGCGAGCTGCAAAAATCATGGGACTGAACGTGTGCGGCGTCGATATGCTGCGTTCCAATCACGGCCCGGTCATTATGGAGGTTAACTCATCGCCCGGATTGGAAGGCATCGAAGCTGCCAGCGGCAAGGATATTGCGGATTTAATCATCCAGTTTATTGAAAAACGCTTTGAGACGCTGGAAATCTGTAAAGACAGATCGCCTACCAGCACCAACACCAGAACCCGTACTCGCGGTAAAGGTTAACCGTGCAACCGGTTTTCAACACGCGTAGACTACCCTTTCAATTATCTTAAGCAGGCAGAGCATGTCGGATTTTAAAAAGTATCATTGTTTGGAATGTGAGCACATCTATGATGAAGCCAAAGGCGACCCTGATAGCGGTATTGCGCCGGGAACCCGCTGGGCGGACATTCCCGATAGCTGGGATTGTCCGATATGCGGCGCTCCAAAAAGCTTTTTTAAGTTGGTGGAATAATCGAGTGCTTTGGGATTAGGGCATTAAAAATGAAACTTAACTTTCTTCCGGCAATGACTCCCGGCAATTGCTCCATGCAATCGCCGACAATTCCCCTATTCGACAAATCCGCAAAACCACTCATTTTGGCGCTGCTGCTTTTTTGTCCCTTATCCGCATTCGCTGCCAACACTTGGAGCTATCACCAGGAAAGCGACCGGCTAAGTAATCGAACCTTTAGCTTTGCCCAATCACCTTTGCCGCCTCGCGGTCTTTACGACAACCTCAGACTGGACATTATCTGCAAGGACAATACCTTGCAAGTGGCTGTTGAGGCCGACAGCTTGATCGCCTCGCAAGGCAGCGCCTTTGGTTTTGAATACCAAATCGACAAGAATCCCCCCGTTACGCTTCAAATGAAGACCTTTAAGGACACCAAGCGTAGAGGCTATACCGAAGAATCGGCCAAACGCATCGTCGATGACCTATTGACCGGGCAGTCCATTTTTATCCGCATCAACACCATGATACGCACGGTCTTGTCCGCCGCAATGCCGTTAGAAAATGCCGCCGAACCCATTAAACACGTCGTTACCGATTGCGGCCTTAACTTATCCGATAACGCTGCCGGTGAATCCGCCTACAGCCTAACCGAATTTGAACAAGCATTTGGCAAACTGCCTTCAGAGCAGCAACAGCAAGTATTGAATAAAATAAAAAAATCATCATGGAAACACAAAAGGCTCTTTTGATAGAGAAATGAGTATAATTACAAACATTCTCGAACGCTGAGCTGAACTGGCCGGAAACATCGCAATGAAATCACAACCTATTTTTGATTACCCTCTATTTGCACTTGGATTTAGAGCTTTTTTTGCGTTGGCAGGCCTCGCGGCGTTGATCCTGATTGTGTTTTGGAATGCCATATTCAACGGCACGTTAACGTCGGAACATTATTATCCCAATAACTACTGGCATGCGCACGAAATGCTGCTGGGCTATGCCGTAGCCGTCATTGCAGGTTTTTTATTAACAGCGGTTAAAAACTGGACCGGCAAACCGACCTTAACCGGCGACCCATTGGCAAGTCTGTGCCTGTTATGGCTTTATGGACGTATCCTGCCGTTTTATGCAGGCCTGTTGCCTGACGCCTTGATTGCACTGGTGGATTTTGCATTTTTGCCCGCCCTGGCTTATCAAGTCAGCAAACCGATCATTGAGGCCAAACAGTATAGAAATCTATTTTTTATAGGGCTGATAATGTTATTGGCCTTAGGTAACGGCTTGATCCATGCTGAAATACTGGGCCTGCAAGAAAACACTGCAACAATAGGAATTCAGCTGGTCGTTGCGACAATTATCATCTTGATACTGATCATCGCCGGGCGGGTATTTCCTTTTTTACCGAGCGCGGCATACCCGGAACGCTGATCATCAGAAATCCGTTACTGGATAACGCATCGGTAGCATCAGCCGTAATCGTATTTGCCCTGCAAATATTCGGTATTTCAGGAACCTTGCTGGCCTTGGCGGCGATTGTTGCCGTTGCCGTTAACGTCGCCAGACTATCCGGCTGGTATGTGCAACGCGTCATGTATGTACCCTTGCTATGGGTGCTTTATGCCGGTTACGGCTGGATCATTCTGGGTTTTATGTTGACGGTATTATCGGCCTATTCCGTAGTGCTGCCGTCTTTGGCGCTGCATGCTTTTACGCTGGGAGGCATCGGCGTATTAACACTGGGCATGATGGCGCGGGTATCGCTAGGCCACACCGGCCGGGCGATGAAGGCTTCCAATGCGATGGCTATCGCGTTTGTGTTGATTAATGTCGCCGCATTGTTTCGGGTTTTATTGCCGATAGCGATGCCGCGCTGGTACGAAAATTTAATCTACGTATCGACACTGTCCTGGCTGGCGGCATTCTCCTTGTTCGTCTTTGTCTACGCCCCCATATTAAGCAGTGCCAGAATTGACGGTCAGGATGGTTAATGCTTGCCAAACTAGACGGCATTGTTGAACTGATAACCAGCTCGCTGGTTTTGTTTTCCAGTATCGGTATTTTTGTACTGACCTTGAATGCCCGTTATACCCATGCCATCGGGCGGGTAAGAGACATTTACACTGAGCTGAAAACCAGCAACGAAGCAGAAAAACTGGAAATAGAACTCAACACCATGGTGTACCGGTGCCATGTGCTCAAATGGAGTTTCGGCCTACTGCTGTGCAGTGCGATCAGCAGCGGCGTGTTTATGCTCGGCTCAATAGCTTTGCGGTTTACCGATCAAATCAACGCTGAAGTTTTGATCTTGTTTGTCGTGTTCAGCGTGTTATTTATTTTCAGCTCAATGGTTTGTTTGTTTATCGACGTGCTGACTTCTTTACGGGCGACTATGATTCATATTGAGAGAGTGAAATAACAGAACAAACAAATCTTGTGTTAAAAATCTTATAGAGGCTAAATTTATGACAACTAATCTTGCTATTGATGATGATTTAATTAATGAGGCGTTAACACTAGGACACTTTAAAACCAAGGAAGATACGGTTGTTACGGCGTTAAGAGAGTTTATTAATCGCCGTAAGCAAGCGGAAGTTATTGATCTGTTAAGCAAATTCGACCCTGACCCTGATTACGATTACAAGCAAGGGCGACATTCTTGAAAGTAATGGTCGATACCTGCATCTGGTCACACGCGCTCCGTTCTAAAAAACCGGAGTTTAAAACGCAGTTCGTAGGTTGGGTTAGCAGTAGCGTAACCCAACATTTTGCGCGATTGTGTTGGGTTACGGCTAGCGCCTAACCCAACCTACGACACTGTTTTGCCGCCTGAACAGTAAATTCAATCTTCCACTTTTATTAATTGATCTAAAGACACGGTTTGGCCTGTACGCTTGTATTCAGCATAGGATTGTTCGGCCCTTGCAACCGCTTCCCTTTCGGATTGGTAATCAATAATAAAGTCTTTAATCAGCTGAGAAACGCTGATGCCCTGCTCTACTGCGATATGCTCAAGCTGGTGCTCTAGCTGTTGGTCTAATGTAATCATAGAATCACCTTCTTATTTTTCAGAGTAATTTATTTTACATGGTCAGGTTTGGTTTTTTCTCGCAACAGTTCCGTCCGTAGGCTGGGTTGAATACAATGAAACCCAGTATCAACGGTCATAAATCTGGGTTTCGCGTCGCCTCAAGCACCTACTTTTGGTGCTCTCGGTAATTGCTCCTACATTGCTCTA
>scf_100011_pt591 | contig 12885 bp, 9 predicted proteins | sample Micenr1anaerobic_FD_49594 | JGI IMG/M metagenome (IMG submission 49594) | reverse complement strand
ATAAAGGCGACATGCAGCTGATCGAGTTGTCGAAACAGATTAGCGGCTATCAGGCGCAACTTGCAGCCATTCAATCCCAGCTGGCAACCGTAGAAGCCGATGTTACCGGGAAGGAATCCCACTATACCAAAACCCTGGCGGATTTTTCCCAGTTACATAGCGAAAAACTGGATGCTACACGGAATGAATTAAACAGTGCAGTCCAGCAGGTACAACGCCAGTTAGGCAAGACCCGCGGCGATTGGTTAATTGCCGATGCGGAATACCTGTTAAGCATAGCCAATCAACGCCTGTATTTAATGGGCGATGTTAATACCACCCGCGAAGCCCTGGAAGCGGCGGATCAACGCCTCAGAGAAAGCGGGGATGCAGGCGCTTTTAAAATACGCGAACAAATCGCCAAGGATATTACCGCGATCCGTAATGTTGCCGTTGCCGATATTGTCGGGATGTATGCCTCGATTCAATCGCTGCAAGGTCAGGTCGATACCTTAACCTTGTTTTTGCCTTATACCGGAAAAACATTGACTGAACCCAAACCGGCACAGGAACCGGCGAATAAGGAAGGTCAAAATCTGCTTGATTCTGCATTGGGACAATTGGAAGGGGTAGTGACCATCAGGCACACCGAACATCCCATTAAGGAAATATTAACGCCGGAACAAGCCCAGTTTATTCGGGAACAGTTAAGGGTAAAACTGGAAATGGTTAAAATTGCCCTGGTTCAGCAAAACGAGCAGCTTTACCAATCCAGTCTGGCCGATGCAAAAAAATGGATCGAACAAAACTTTGCCAAGAGCACAGAGACGAGCAATTTCATTGCCGAGCTGGACAAGTTTAGCGCCATCAAAATCCGCAGCCATTTCCCGGACATCAGCCTGTCGTTGAAAATGCTCAGGGATATTACCAAGCTGAGATTGGAAGTCGATAAAGCCATGCCGCCTGCTGAAAAAGCCAAATCCGAACCGGTCGAAAAACCGGTTGAACCAGCAAAACCGGTGGCAGTGAATCCGGCCGAAGCGGTAAAGCCGACTGAGACCGCGCCGCCCGCCGAGACACCGAAGCCGGTTGAAGCAGCACCTGCCGCACAATAATCCAGAGAGTACATGATGAAAAATATAATGTATTTTCTGGGTTCACTCCTTGTTGCCGTTGCAGCCGCTTTTTTTGCCTATAAATGGTTGGGTGGATTCGAGAATCCAGGCTATGTCCTGATCGGCATCGGCTATTGGTCCCTTGAAACATCGTTAATCGTTTTTGCGGTTAGCTTGATCATGGGATTTTTTGTATTTTATATCTTCTTCAGGTTTTTAGGCTGGCTGCTCAGATTGCCGGGCCAAATCAAGAACCGCGGCAAAAGCATCAAATTCAATCGTTCTCAGGAAGCTTTGATTGCCGGTCTGGTCGATTCCGCCGAAGGTAACTGGGAAAAAGCCGAAAAAGTATTAATCAAACATGCCTCGCACAGCGGCGCACCGTTGATCCACTATTTGACTGCAGCAAGAGCCGCGCAATCCCGTGGCGCGTATGACAAAAGGGACGAATACCTGAAAAAGGCAGCCGACCAAGCGCCGGGTTCCGATGTGGCGATAGGCCTGACCCAGGCGGAACTGCACTTATCGGAAAAACAATTCGAGCAAGCCCTGCAAACCTTGACACGCCTGCAGTCCATCGATCCGACTCACGCCAGCGTTTTAAAATTACTACATCAAGCCTATCAACAAGCCGGCGATTGGGAAGGCATCCGCAAACTGATTCCGTCATTGAACAACAATAAAGTGTTGATGGAAGCCGAGATAAAACTGCTGGAAACCGAAGCATTCAGCAAATTGTTAAAGCAGGCGGCCGAGCGAGGCAGTGCTGATGAAATTGATTCGTTATGGTCGGAAATTCCCGATTACATCAGAAACATGAAAGGCGTTTCGGCGATCTATTTCGCCGCGATGATTGATGCAGGGGCGGGCGCAAAGGTCGAAGGCGGCTTGTCCAGAGCCTTGTCGACAACCTGGGATCAAACGCTGGTGGTGTTGTTCGGCAATGTCCAGTCGATCGATGTCGCAAGACAGCTTGAAACAGCCGAGCAGTGGCTGCCGATGCACCCACGGGATGCGGTGTTCCTGACCGTGCTGGGCAAGTTGAGCATGAAATGCGGAGACAACCAAAAAGCGACAACCTACCTGACCAAAAGCATTTCGATAGAGCCTACCGTCCCGGCTTATCAACTATTCGGCGATTTGCTGTCTGCCCAAGGCGACAAGGACAGGGCCAGCGAATGTTACAAGCAGGGCTTGGAGCTGGCGTCCAGCGAGATTGTCAGCCGGATTGATTCAATATCTTGAGTAGGCGGTAGGATGGATAGCGTAACGCCCTACCCATCCTACGAACTGAGTGCATAAAAAAGAGTTATAATTTTTTAACGCTTTACCTCCCCCAATTCATATCCCACGCTTTGTTTAATCAGGCCAGGATATGACGATCTTTTACTTTATGGAGATAACACATGCTTGTATTTGGCATGATCATTATCACATTAAGCCCGCAAAGTTTTACCTCATCCCTATGAATATCATCGGCAGTTGGACGTGGAAAGGTTTGGGCGATGCGCTCTTTAGCCCCAAAGCGACCGGCATAGAATCCAAAATAAACGAAGTCAAGCAACGCTTGCCGATTCCTGTTTTTTGGCTGCTGGGCAAAACACAAGCCGGAAAAACATCGCTGATTCGGGCATTAACCGGCAGCGATGCGGCGGAAATCGGCAATGGCTTCCAGGCTTGCACTAAACGGTCGCGATTTTATGATTTTCCGTCATCCAGCCATCCGATGATGCGTTTTCTGGATACGCGGGGTTTGGGCGAAACCGCTTACAATCCCGGCGAAGACCTAGCCTGGTGTGCCAATCAGGCGCATTTATTAGTCGTAGTGCTACGGGCGTTGGACATGAATCAAGCGGAAGTGGTTGATACCGTGTTGACCATTCATCAGCAGCACCCGGACTGGCCTATCATCGTGGTGCAAACCGCCTTGCACGACGGCTATGCCGTCGATGCCGAGCATATTCAACCGTATCCTTATCAACAAACACCCTTTCCGCCGCAAGTGCCTCATGCGTTGGCACAAGTGCTGTTACATCAACGCGACTGGTTTAAGTCGGTGCCGGTGCATTTTGTGCCGGTTGATTTCACGCTGCCGGAAGACGGTTTTGAGCCTGCCGATTACGGGTTGGATGCGTTATGGCGCACCATTGAAAGCGTGTTGCCGGCGGGCGTGATCGGCCTATTGCGCGGTACCGAGCAGCATAAGGAATTACTGGATTTTCATGCCGGACAAGCTCATCCGCACCTGATCGGTTACGCAGTGCTTAATGTCGGCATGGGCGCGATTCCCCTGGCAGGTTTGCCGTTAGTGCTGGCTGTGCAAGCCAAACTGTTTCATAGCATCGCTTCAATTTATGGACTGGAATTGACCCGCAGACTGTATGCCGAATTTACCAGCCTGATCGGCGTCAGTGTCGGTGTAGGATTATTAGGACGGGAACTGCTGAAATTTGTCCCTGTTTACGGCTCGGCGGTGGCAGGCGTTTATTCGGGAGCGATGACCTATGCACTGGGCAAAGCTTTTTGCGTATATTTGCATGGCGTTAAACGAGGCGCTTTACCCGACCATGCGACGTTAAAACAGGCTTACGACGAAGCCTTCGCCCATGCGCGTCAATTGCTCAAAAATAAGGAAACCTAGCTTATGCTTGTAACGCGCTTTAGCATTGTCTTGGCGGTGGTGTTTTTAATGCCTTGGCTGGCGTTAATAGGCTTGGGCGGTTACTGGGTATGGCAACACGGTTGGCTTTATCAGGGCATGGGCATCTTGTCGGCGAACATGGCGCTGGTCTATGGACTGCTGCACTGGCGCAGTCATAGCGCAAAGCCGTTGTTTGTAGAGCCCATCGAGATTCAGCCTAATCCAAACTGGCCGGATAAAGCTCAGCTGGCGTGGCAAGCACTTAAGCCATTAACCGAACGCTGGCAAACAGAATCGGATTTGTTGACGGACTCAAGCAAAGCCTTAAAACTGACCAATGAAGTATTAACGCTGGTTGCCAGGCACTTTCATGCCGATTCCAAATACCCCATTTTAGAATTTCCGCTGCCGTATTTGCTGAAGCTGATTGTGTTGGTCTGTGAGGATATTCAGCACGACGTATTGGACAAAATTCCCGGCAGTCATGCGGTCAGAGTCGGCGATTTATTGCGCGCCAAGCAGGCCGTCGACACCTTGAATAAACTTAGATCGGTTTTCGATGTCGGGAATTGGCTATTTAATTGGGCGGGTGCGGCGCTGGCTAAAGCGCGCAGTGTATTAATCGGCAAAGGGCTGAATACCGTTACCCATGAAATATCGCAACGCCTGATCAGTGCCTATATCAACAAGCTCGGTTATTACGCGATTCAACTCTACAGCGGTCAATTAACCTTGGATGACATTGTACCGACTGACAGATTAACCGCCGCCTCAAAACAAGACATGGCGGAAAGCGAAGCGCATAACCAGTCGATAGAGCCGCTTCGGCTGCTTGTTGTAGGCCAAGTCAGCAGCGGTAAATCCAGTTTGATTAACGCCTTGTTCGGCGAAATAAAAAGCGCGGAAGGACTCTTGCCCACTACCGCAGAAATCACCCCTTACCTGCTCGAACGCGACGGCCTGCAACAAGCGATCATACTGGACAGCGCCGGTTACGGCGGCTTAATGCACGACCAGGCACCTGAGGCATTAATGCAGGAGTGGACAAAAGTCGATGTGATTTTAATGGTTTGCAATGCCGCGCAAGCCGCCCGCCAAGTCGATACAGAACAAGTGAACGCCATTCGCCGCTATTTCCAGGAGCAATGTCCAAACCAAGCCTTGCCGGTTATCATCGCGGTGGCGACGCATTGCGATCGTTTACGCCCGGTCCGTGAATGGAATCCTCCCTACAATATCCAACAACCGGACAACGCCAAAGCACACAGTATTCGACAGGCTTGTGAGGCGATGGCCCACGATTTGAGTTTATCGCTGGATTGCATCGTCCCCGTTTGTCTGGCCCCTGAAAAACCTGCTTACAATATCGAAGACGGTTTGATGCCGCTGATTTACGAGCATCTTAACGCGGCCCAGCGGGTGCGTTATTTGCGCTGTTTACGCCAGCAACAATCGGAAAGCTACTGGCGGCAATGGCGAAAACAGGCATTACAAGCGGGGCAGCTTATTTTTAAACGTTGAAGAAAAATAATACAGGCTAAATATTATCTTTCGGTTTTACAAACTGTGCGACAGAACCATGAACGAAATAAACACAAACCGTTCCCTGGACTTGCCGAACAGCCGAAAGACTGGATCAGGTCATTCACAAATTCCGTATAGCCGCATCAACTTCAAAGCCTCAGTCCCGCATCGGATGCTTTGGCGGTGGCATAGCGCCGCCAAAGCGCCTTGATCCAGCTATTGAAATCATCCAAATAGGTATACGCCACCGGGATCACCAACAGGCTGAGCAAGGTGGAAGTCACCAAGCCACCGATCACGGCGACCGCCATCGGGCTGCGGAAGGATGAATCCGCGCCGCCCATGCCAAGCGCAATCGGCAGCATGCCGGCACCCATCGCAATGGTGGTCATAACGATAGGGCGGGCGCGTTTCCGGCAGGCATCCAGCAGCGCATCCCTTCGAGGCATGCCATGATCCCGCCGGGCAACAATGGCATACTCGACCAGCAATATGGAATTCTTGGTGGCAATGCCCATCAACATAATCAGCCCGATCAGCGACGGCATGGAAAACGCTTTACCGGTCAACAGCAGCGCCACAAAACCGCCGCCGAAAGAAAGCGGCAGCGCGGCCAAGATGGTGATCGGCTGCAAAAACTCCTTGAACAGCAGTACCAGCACGATGAATATGCACAGCATGCCGGTGAGCATGGCGAGGCCAAAACTGGCGAAAAGCTCAGCCATCATTTCGGCATCGCCAATATTGATCCGCTTTACACCGGCAGGCAGATTGCGAATGCTGGGCAAATTTTGCACTGCCTTAGTCACATCCCCTAACGGCAGGCCGGAGAGTTCAATTTCAAAATTGATGTTGCGTGAGCGATCATAACGATCAATGACCGCAGGTCCGCTGGAAAACTCCAGATCGGCCACCTGACTCACCATCACCGATCCCGAACCTGCTTTGCCTGACGGCACAGCCAGCCGTTCCAGCACCGAAAGATCGCTGCGTCCATCTGCGGCCAGTTTCACCACCACCGGCACCTGGCGTTGGGCGAGATTGAGCTTGGGCAAAGACCAATCGTAATCCCCTATCGTGGCAATGCGCAGCGTCTCTGCGATAGCCGCGGTGGTGACGCCCAAATCGGCGGCACGGGCAAAATCCGTTCTTACCGCAATTTCAGGCCTTACCAGCGCGGCGCTGGAGGCGATGCTGCCCAGGCCGGGAATGGTCCGAAGATCGCGCTCAACGTTACGGGCAGCGGTGCTTAAGGCCTGCGGATCGTCGCCGCTCAGCACCAGCACGTATTTCTCGCCCGATCCGCCGAGGCCTACTTTGGTGCGCACGCCGGGCAGACTTTGCAGCGCCTGCCGGATGTTTTGCTCGATGACTTGCTTGCGCACGGGCCGGTCTTGACGATTAGCCAGCGTAATCGTCAACGTGGCTTTACGCACTTCGCCGCTTTGAGAGGCGGCAAGAGGATCGCCGCCGGCTGAACCGCCGCCGATCGTGGTATAAACCGATTTTACATAAGGCACGTTTGCCACCAGTTGCCGGGCAGCTTCCGCCGAGGCACTGGTTTGGGCAAGGCTGGCGCCGGGCGATAATTCGACGAAAACCTGGGTCTGCGGATTATCGTCCGGCGGTATGAACCCCGTGGGCAGTAAAGGGATCAGCAGCAAGGAGCCGATGAAAAACGCCGCCGCAGCCGCTATCGTGGTCAGGCGATGCTTCAAACACCAGGCCGCCAGTTTCATATAGTTTTTCATGATGCGCCCTTCCGGTGGCTCGAAGTGGCCGCTGTCTTTCAACAGATAAGCGGCCATCATCGGCGTCAGCATCCGCGCCACGACCAGCGAGGCCAGCACGGCCAGCGCTGCGGTCCAGCCGAATTGCTTGAAGAAGCGCCCGGCAATCCCGCTCATGAAGGCCGTGGGCAAAAATACCGCAACCAGTGCGAACGTGGTAGCGACCACCGCCAGGCCGATTTCATCCGCCGCCTGCATGGCCGCCTGATAAGGTGTTTTGCCCATACGCAAGTGGCGCACGATGTTTTCCACTTCGACGATAGCATCATCCACCAGAATGCCAACCACCAGAGATAACGCCAACAAAGTGATCCCGTTCAGGGAAAAACCTAAATAGTCCATGCCCAAAAAGGCCGGAATTATCGACAGCGGCAGGGCTACGGAGGAGATGAAAGTCGCCCGCCAATCTTTTAAAAACAGCCAGACGACCAATATCGCCAACAAAGCGCCTTCGTAAAGCATGGTCATGGAGCCGTGGAATTCTTCCTGCACCGGGGTGACAAAATTGAACGCTTCGGTAAATTCTATATCCGGGTTGGCAAGCCGTAATTCCGCTAACGCTTTTTGCACGCCCGCGCCCACCTCGACGTCGCTGGCGCCGCGGCTGCGGGTGACTTCAAACCCTACCACCGGTTTGCCGTTGAGCAAGGCCAGCGATCGGGGCTCCGCCACCGTGTCGTCGATCGTCGCGACCTGGTCGAGCCGGAAACTGCGGCCGTCTGCCAACGAGAGTTGCAACGGTCGCATTTCTTCCACCGACGCAACGTTGGCTAAGGTGCGTACCGGCTGCTCACCACTACTCAAATTGGTACGGCCGCCTGCACTTTCTCTTTGTATCGCGCGCAACTGCCGGGAAATATCGGCAGCCGTAGCGCCCAACGATTGCAATTTGACCGGGTCCAGTGCAATGGCCACTTCCCGGCTGGCGCCGCCCACCCGGCTAACTTGGCCCACACCGCGCACGCTGAGCAACTTTTTGGCAATCGTGTCTTCTACAAACCAGGAAAGCGCTTCGTCATCGCGCTGGGCGGAGGCGACAGTAAACGCCAGGATCGGCGAACCGGCCAAATCCAGCTTGGTAACGACCGGGTCGCGCAGATCGGCAGGCAGATCGGAACGCACTTTGGACACAGCGGAACGTATGTCGTCCACCGCTTCCTGTACGGGTTTTTCCAGACGGAACTCGGCAGTAATAATAACGCTGCCGTCCTGCACTTTAGTGGTGATGTGCTTTAGGCCTTGCAAGGTGGCGATAGCGTTTTCGATCTTACGCGCCACCTCGCTTTCCAGCTGGGAAGGCGAGGCGCCGGGCAGAGATGCCGTGACTGTCACCGTAGGCAAGTCCAGATCCGGCATATTTTGAACTTTCATCGACTGAAAACTCAACAGCCCACCGAAGCTCAGCAGCACAAACAACATCAGCGCCGGAATGGGGTTGCGGATACACCATGAGGAGACGTTCATGGCTGCACCACTTGCACAGTATCGCCATCGGTCAGGAATGAGGCGCCGGTGGCGACCAGACGATCCCCCGGATTGAGTCCCGAAAGTATTTCCAAGCTGTCACCGGTTCTTCGGCCCAGTTGCACTTTGACCTGAGAGACTTTGGCCAGTTAGCCACTTTTGCTCGCCCAGTTTGAAGACATAGCTGAAGCCTTCCCGCAAAGATAGTGCAGTCTGGGGGACGATGAGACCGGCGTTGATACCGATTTGGAATTCGCCCCGGCCGAACATTCCCGCGCGCAAGCCATGCTGGGCGGCTTCCGGTAAATCCACATAGACCAAACCATTGCGGCTCTGGACATCCAAGGTCGGAGCCAAGGCACGAATCTTGCCCTTGATGCTGCCGACGTTGGGCACCTCGACGCTAACAGCGATGCCGGGCTTGAGTTGGGCCATTTCGGAGGCAGTGACTTCGCCCCGCCATTCCAGCCGGTTTTGCCGGATCATGCGAAACAATTCCTGCCCCTTTGCAGCGACCGCGCCCAAGGTGGCGCTACGGGAAGAAATAACGCCCTCATCGCCGGCTAAAACCTTGGTATATTTCAGCCGCAACAATTGCGAATCCAACTGCGCTTTGGCCGACTGGACCTTGGCTTTAGCGGTTTTTTCGCCGGTCAGATATTGGTTCACTTGTTGGCTGCTTAGCGCCCCGGAAGCCGAGATCTGTCCGGCCCGTTCGGCGTTAACGCGTGCATCGGCCAGATTCGCCTCGGCCTCGGCCAGCGCTGCCCGGCTTTGGGCGACATCGGCTAATACGCTTTCGTCGGAAAAAACCGCCAGCAGCTGTCCTTTCTTTACGGTTTCGCCCACTTGCACATTCACCTCAATCAAACGCAGGTCGCTTATTTCAGCGCCGATAATGGCCTCCTGCCATGCCGCTATCGAACCGTTGGCCGTCAGTGTCATGGGAATGTCGCGCATGGCAGGCTGGATTACCGTTACGCTGAGCGCAGGCTTCGGCGCGGGAGCTGTGTCGGCGGTGGCAGAATGGCTACTGCGTCCGGCGATAATGCCAATGCCGATCAGTACGCTTAAGGCTGTCAGCAGAGCGCCTGTTTTTCCTTTTATCATGATTTTCCTCCGGTGAAATCGACTGAATGATTTAAATAGTGATCTGGTTTTTCGGGTTCGCCGCTGCTCGGAGCAGAAGAGCTTGCAGCGCCAATTTTCCGGGCATCGTCATGTTCTTCCCAGCTGCCGCCGACTGCACGGTACAGAGCGATCCAGGCGCTGACCTGCTCCTGCTCTAATTCTTTAAGGGCCATTTCAGCGGACAGAACGTTACGCCTTGATGTTTCGACATCAATCAAATTACCTAATCCGACTTGGTAAAGTTGCTGGACAGCCAGAAAATTTGCCCGGTAACCGGTGACAGCCTTGCGACCTTCGGGTAAGCGTTGGCTGGCGCTGTCTAAGCGCACCAAGGCTTCTTCCACTTCTTTTACCGCCGTGCGCACCTTGCTGCGAAACTTGCTTTCGGCAGCCTGATATTGGACTCGCGCCGATTCCACATCGGCGGCCCGCTTACCGGCATCGAACAGCGGCAAGCTGAGCGTCGGGCCGATCGCCCAGGTTTGTGCGAGCAAAAACGCTCCCCCGTTAATGTTTTGCAACGTCGGCGTGATGTTGCCGGACAGACTCAACTTCGGAAACCGCTTGGCCTGCTCGACGCCGATATTGGCGCTGGCCTCCGCGACATCGCGCTCGGCGGAGGCCACGTCGGGCCGTTGCAGCAGCACTCGGGCAGGCAGGGAATCAATTCGGAACGCCGGTGGGCTGGGCAGCTTTGCCACCCGGTCCGGCGCCTCAGTTAACAATTTACGAACTTCCGGTTCCTGTAAGCCGGTCATTGCGACAAGACCCTTTATCGAACGTTCGCATTGCGCTTGTTGTTGCAGCAACGTTCTATTGCCCTCGGCGGCACTGGCATTGGCAAGCGCGACGTCTCCCGGCGCACGGAATCCGGCTTTACCTGCGATTTCCGAGAGCCTGGCCGATTCCCGGCGCGACGCGGTGTCGGCCTGCACTATTTGCACTTGACCCTCGCAATAACGATAAGCCAGATAAGCATTGGCGGCTTCCGCCGCCACCGAGACGCGGGCGTCGTGCCAAGCTGCATTTCTCGATTCCAGTTGGCTGCGGGCCGCTTCCTCCTGGCGCGCCAAGCCGCCGAACAAGTCGACTTCCCAGCTGGATTGCAGCCCAGCCGGTAATTGGTTCCATACGAACGGAGCGCCTCCAAAGGAAGAAGAGGAGCGTTTAGCGCCTATGCTGGAATCTATCGAGGGCAGTAAGGCGGCATCGGCGCCGACCAGGTTGGCCCTGGCTTGCTCGATGCGCGCCCTGGCATCGGCCACGGACGCGCTTTCTTGCTGGGCTGCCGCTAAAAAGCGGTTCAGAACCGGATCATTAAAGCGTTGCCACCACCGGTTAAGATTGGCCGGGTCGCCTTGGTGAGCAGTGGGCAAGTTATTCTCGCCTGGCTGGGGAGCTTGCCAGTTAGCCGCTGCCTTCAAAGGCTTAGTTTGGTAATCAGGGCCCACAGTGGTCAGCAAGCCGCTGGAGCCGCATGCTGAAAGGAGCAAAGGCAGAAGACTCCAGCTTAGTCGTTGTAGATTTTTATCACTCATGATTTGCTTCTTGTGCGCGACGCCGGGCCTCGCCTTCGATCATCGACACGGCGTAACCGGCCAGGCGTTCTGCCAGAACATCAATCGCCTTGAGAGTGTTCAACACTTGCGGCGAAATGGCCGAAACAACCTCTTGCCCGACATAAAAATGCACGGCCATGCCGATGATGGCAAAAGCCAGCCGATGAACATCAGTATCAATGCGTTGCAGGGCCAAATGCTCTTTGAGCAGCGAAACCAATGCTTCATGTTGCGGTTTGATCTCCGCATCGATTTCCTGCTGCCAGACTCCGGTCGGCTCGATCATTTCCCGGAAGTGCAGCTTCATCACCAGCCTGATTTCTTCGCCTTTTTTCAGCGGTTCAAGAAATTCCGTGAAAAACCTGGCTAGCGCTTCGGGCAGCGGTAAACCGGCATAAGCCGCGATATTGGAGCCACAGGGTGTGTCGCCCATCGGTTCGGTAAATGCGGCGCGATAAAGGCCGGCCTTATCGCCGAAGTAGTAGCGGATGGCCGAAATATTCGCGCCCGCCGCTTCGCAGATTTCTCGGGTGGAGGCGGCCTTGTAGCCTTTTTCGGCAAATAGCCGTAATGCCGACATGACCAGTCTGCTGCGTGCGTCGTGAGTTTCTGTTTCGGGATTTTCGTTAGTGACCATGCTGCCTCAGGAATTGCTTACAAAAAATAAATCAAACGATTGATTGTCACAATATCAATCAATCGTTTGATTGTCAATTCTGGGGGTGTTCGGAGGATTTATTGAGGCAGGAGTCCCGTTGCTGCTGTGGCCTAGACGAAGTTAAGGATTAATATGGGCTGTTAGTCAACATGCAAAAATTACCGGGGAATCGGGGAAATAAAGATTGAAAACTTTCCAGGCTCCAAGAGTGTTGCTTAGGAAATTAATGTCATACAGTATATTAAGCGGGTAGCGTCAGTGTTGATAACTGGAAAATGTGGGGCGTTGATTGGCAACAACTGAATGCTATTTGCCACTCTTTTCAGGAACAAAGCCCCAATCAAGCTTTGCCGGTGATAATTGTGGCTACGCATTGTGACCGGTCCGGGAATGGAACCCTCCCTACAATATTCAACAACCGGACAATGCCAAAGCGCGTAGTATTCGACAGGCTTGTGAAGCGATGGCCCACGATTTGAGTTTATCACTGGACTGCATCGTCCCCGTTTGTCTTGCCCCTGAAAAACCCGCTTACAATATCGAAGACGGTTTGATGTCGCTGATTCACGAACATCTTAACGCGGCGCAGCGGGTGCGTTATTTGCGTTGTTTACGTCAGCAGCAAGTAGAAAGCGCCTGGCGGCAATGGCGAAAGCAGGCATTACACGCGGGGCAAATTGTTTTTAATATCGGCAGGGAAATCAAGCGTCAATCAGGATCGCATCGCACCTTAGCTTGAGCCAGCTGACTCGATTTCGTATTCGCTTTTCATCACAGCGAAGAAATCGCTTCCTCGGATGCGGGTTCGTATTTCCAAACATACCGGGCTAAAACCCTGTGACTTGTAGCCGGAATACGGCTAGATAAGCATATAGCGCCCCGCCGGGTTTTTGCTTAAGCCGCCTCGCGCGGCGAAATCTCCCTCTCAATAGCAGGCAAAGCTTGTAGCTCAGCCACGCGCAAGTCATAAGCGGTTTGCAGATTCATCCAGGATTGAGCAGCATCGCCACCGAAGTAACGCGCC
>scf_100011_pt653 | contig 13593 bp, 10 predicted proteins | sample Micenr1anaerobic_FD_49594 | JGI IMG/M metagenome (IMG submission 49594) | reverse complement strand
TTGATCAAGACTTAAGCTATATAGAAACCCGCTACACGCCGTCAAAAGACCTGGCTGTTTTGAGCCGGATAGACTATCAGGAGCCGAGGCTGGTGGTTACGCTAGGCTTAAAAGGGCAATCCCGATTTGCGGAAAAAACGGCGATGAACTTGTTTTTAACGAGGGCTACACGTCTATAACAACCACCCGGTCAAGCATGGGCGAACGGCAATACCAAGCCCATAAGCCGACGATGCAGCTTCGTTTCGCACTGAATAAAAATTGGCTGAACAGATATTTTGGCGAACATAAGACCAACCCGTTGTTTAACAAAAGCGGCATTCAATTATTAAGTTATCGGCCTATCTCTCCACAGGCGATATGCGCCGCGCAACAGTTATTGAACTGCAACGAATCCAGGGAAACCAACCGGATATTCATGCATGGGCAAGTCATGTCGCTGCTCGCTTTCGAATTAAGCCACCTGTGCGCAGACAAGCGTCGAAATTCAGCGGAATTCAATCAAAAAGATGCCGCTATCGCAAAGTCGGCGCGGGATATTCTATTCCGTGAATTCAAGAACCCTCCGTCAGTAGAAGAACTGTCAAAACGGGCGGGAACCAATCAATTCAAATTAAAAAAGTTATTTCATCACTTTTTTAACAACACGCCTTACGGTTTGCTGTTGGAAATCAGGATGAATAATGCCTATCAATTGCTGGAATCGGGACAGTGTCAGGTGGGTGTTGCCGCAGATCGGGTTGGCTACAGTCATGCCAGCAATTTCAGCACTGCGTTTATTAAGCATTTTGGGATTTCACCCAAGGCCATTTCAAAAAAGCACTAAAATAGCCCGCAGCAAAAAGCATTATTCACCACGAAGGACACGGAGTTTTATGTGTTTTCTCCGTGGTAAATCAGGAACAAATGGCTTTTTCCATTTTGTTAAAAACTTTCCTGATTGGCAAGATGCTTCAGTCAGAGACAAAATATTCGATATACCAACAGCTAGTTCCAAAAAATGCGACCTGTAGAGACGCGATTTATCGCGTCTGCTCTCCAGTTTGATCCAAAACCCGGAAAAGGCGCAACGATTAGAGACGCGATAAATCGCGTCTCTACGGTTGGTTGACTGAAGCATCTTGCTAATCAGGTCAACTTCGTTATCTATCCTTCCCGCGACACACCGATGCAGCGTAATTAAAGTTACAATGGCCTAACCCAACACAACAGATGTACCTGAGAAAGCATGAAATTCCTGATTATCGACAATGATGCCGCTGAGCGCTCCCTAACCCTGGAAACATTGCGCAGTGCATTTTCCGAGGCGAATATCGTTGAGGCTAGCAGTCGCGAGGCGTTTGATGAAACAATTACCGAAGCCGGTTTTGATCTGGCGATTACCGAATATCGGCTCGATTGGACAGACGGATTGACTTTATTTAAGGACATCCAATCTCGCTATGCCTGCCTGCCCGTCATCATGTTGACCGACTCCGGAAACGAGGACATAGCAGCCACTGCGATCAAGATCGGCATGGCCGATTATGTCGTCAAGCGCAATCGTCATTCTTTACCCGACGCAATAAAACAAAGCCTGTTTAAAACAAAAAAAGAGTATTGCAAAAACGACAACAAATTCCAGTTACATGAAAGAAGGGACCCTTTCATTTCCCGATTCACACGGGATTTCGCTTATTTCATACGCATTTCCCCGGAGGGCAAACCGGTATTCGAATGGGTCACGGAACCTTTAAAACGGCTTATCGGTGATGCCGCATTTCAGGGCGAGTCAAACCCGGCTCGCGATTGGGTATTGCCGATCCATCCTGACGATATACCGATTATTAAGGATCGATTTAACAAACTACTGACGGGGCGCGAAGATACCAGCGAGTACCGGGGCATTATTAATGGCAGTGAAGTTCGCTATTTTAGCGATCATTCATTGCCGGTCCGTGATCTCATCAATGACAAAGTCACACAAATATACGGCGTCATGCAAGACATCACCGCCCGCCGCAAAGTTGAAGAAAAATTGTATTTGATGCAGCACGCCATTGATTCCAGCAGCAACGGCATTGTCATTACCGATCTGGCGGACGCGGACTATGCCATTATTTATGCCAATAAAGCCTTCTTGCGCATGACGGGATATTCGCTGCAGGAACTGTTAGGCCATAATTGCCGCATTATGCAAAATAACGATAGCGATCAAGAAGATATTCATGAATTACGCGCCGCATTGCAAAGTAAGCGCGATGCCCATGTCATTTTACGTAACTATCGCAAAGACGGCAGTCTGTTCTGGAACGAGATCTATATTTCGCCTATACAGGATCAACAAGGCCGGATTACCCACTACGTCGGCGTGCTGAACGACGTGACTCATCGTGTCGAAATGGAAGACGCGCTAGGTAAAAGCGAGGCAAGGATACGCTCTGTTTTCAATAATGTATCCGACGGCATTATCATTATTGATGAACATGGAATCATCGAGAAACTTAACCCGTCTGCCGAAAAGCTGTTCGGTTATGCTGCCGAGGAATTGATAGACCATAATATTAACAAGCTGATGCCTGAGCCTGACCGGAGTCGGCACGATTCCTATTTAAACAACTATCTGGGTAGCGGCAAAGCTAAAATACTCGACACCCGCCGCGAGGTGAACGGACTCAGAAAAGACGGCTCCATTTTTCCGATGGAATTGGGTGTTAGTCGGTTCTACGTTGATCAGCATCATTTTTTCATCGGCACGGTACATGACATAACCGAACGCAAGAAGGCTGAAGCAGCGCTGCGGGATTTATCCGGTCACCTGGAGGCGGCCAGGGAAGATGAGAGAACCCGGATCGCACGGGAAATTCATGATGAATTGGGCAGTCTTCTGACCGCGCACAAAATGGATTTAAGCTGGCTGAAGAAGCAGATACCGGCAGATTTGTCCTTATGTCATGAAAAAATTGCGGTGATGAATCTGCATTTAAACGATGGCATTGGTTCGGTCAGAAAAATCATTGCCGACCTTAGACCGAGCATTCTGGATCATCTTGGCTTATTAGCGGCCATCGACTGGAAGCTTGATGAGTTTAGACGGCAAAACGGCATTCAATGCGCTTTGACGGTGCAGGAAAATGATGTCGTCATGGACGAAGGCCGGGACATCGCAGTGTTCCGAATTATGCAGGAAGCATTAACCAATATTGCTCAACATTCCGGAGCAACCCATGTAACGCTTGATGTTGAAACAGGTGCAAACAGTCTGATGATGAAAATAACCGACAACGGCCGCGGCATGACTAAAGCGCAGATGCACAAATCCGGTAAATACGGCATTCTGGGCATGCATGAGCGCGCCCGTCATTTCGGCGGCGAAGTCATCATCGTCAGTAATCCGGACAAAGGCACCTCACTGGTCTTGAACATGCATTTAAAGTCATCCGAAAGCGACGGTTGCCATGATTAAAGTATTAATTGTCGACGATCATGCCATCGTCAGACAGGGACTGAAGCAAATCCTCGCCGACATTCCCGATATGGAGGTGTTCGGTGAAGCGGCTTCGGGCGATGAGGCTTTAAGGTTTATCCGCGACCAGGGCTGGAATATCATGCTGCTCGACATCGCCATGCCGGGTAAAAATGTGATGGAATTGATTAAGCTGGCGAAGCATCAATCTCCGCACCTCCCTATCCTGATCCTGAGCATGTATCCGGAAGATCAGTATGCGATCAGAATGCTGCGCGCCGGTGCTGACGGCTATCTCACCAAAGAAAGTGCGCCCGAGCAATTGGTGGAGGCGATTCGAAAAGTCGCCAAGGGAGGAAAATACATCAGCCCGGCGATGACCGAAAAACTGATCGCGGAATTGAATCCGAACCAGGAAATACCGCTGCATAACACGCTGACCGATCGCGAGTTCCAGGTTTTTTGCGGCATTTGCGCCGGTAAAAGCATTACCGACCTTGCCCAACAGATGACGCTCAGCATCAAGACCATCAGTACCTACCGAACCCGCCTCATGAAAAAAATGAACATGTCCAAAAACGCCGAAATTATCCATTACGCATTTAAGAATGATTTGCTTAAATAATTGATGTTACGCACATCCAACGAAAATCAGCCGTAAAGCATGGCATCCGCGTTCCATTATCAAACCAGCTTTTTGTGGCTTTCATGGACAACACGTAACATCAGCATTTAAGTTCCATCTATTGAATTGCGACAAATTTAACCGGCTAGATACGTAGGAATAATCCTACATAATAGCTCTTGTAAGTCTTATGGATTTGGAAGCGGTTGGCTGATTTCTAACGGCCTCTATTTGGCCCATAATGCCTCATTTTAATATGAGGCGAGCAAAATGAGGTATATGGCCTGCTTTAAATGTGTCGTATCCCCCAGTTACATCAAATCCCACCCTGTTCTAAATTTACGGGTATATTCAAAACCAGCTTTATCCCTGATAATGATAAACATTAATACATTGATTATAAAGGATAAATTAATTAATAACGCCGGTTTTATAATTTTCGGTTAGGAACATTGCTTTTTATTAGAGGCGCCGCGCATGCGCATTAATAGACCGTCTCCCCGGAATCGCCTGCTTTCAAGAATCAGCGGTAGCAATTATTTCGGCCAGTTACTTAATAAGTCGCTAAATCCAGAAATTAATAATCTACAACCAATAAAATCATTATGTGTATTTGTCTGTGTTTTGATGTTTCCAAGTCAGAATTAAAAAAGGCCATTAGAGAAGGTCACGATTCAATAGAAAAGCTGTCTGAGCATATTCAGGTCGGCAGTCATTGCGGGGGCTGCATTGGGCATGTCGAGGAAATTTTAGAGAAGAAAAACCGTAGTTTCTTGTGGCCATTACAAACAATGCAATCGGCGCCAGGCAACGTTGAAAAATCTCCAATTAATGAGTGAATTTATTTTTACAGGCTGTTGCGCCCGTATAAATATTGTCATATCGGTTACTTGCCACGATGTCTGTTAATTCAGGTACGGCGATGCCGATCGATAGAGACAAATCGCTTAAAATCAGGAGATTTGGATCAAAATGAGAGATAACAATAATAATATAACGAACGTATCAGTTCGTGAGGTGACGTTTAAATGAAAGTAAATATGCCGGTAACTAATCAAGAAATCCCAATGAAAAAAGGGGGTTGTTGGTTACACGAACCGATTTAAAGGGCGTTATTACTTACGTCAATGACGAGTTTGTCAATATCAGCGGTTATAGCCGCGATGAATTGTTAGGTGCGGAACATAATATTGTCCGCCATCCCGACATGCCTCCAGCCGCTTTTGAAGACTTATGGATGACATTAAAATCGCTCAGGCCCTGGAATGGCGTGGTAAAAAACAGAACTAAATCCGGCGATCATTACTGGGTGGAAGCGAATGCAATGCCGGTCTTTAAAAACGGCAAGGTTCATGAATATCTTTCTGTCCGGCGCGCGCCAAGCCGGGAAAAGATTGAAAAGGCAGAACAGTTATACCAGCAGCTTAATGCCAAGACGGCCACAATCAGACCTACCGGTTTGGCGGCAATGGTTAAATCAATCAAGGAAATGGATGTCTGGAAAAAAATGGCAGTGGCGCTGGCCGTGCTGTTGGCACCCGTTTTCTACTTGATGTACCAGTTGTTTCTATCGCAGGATTATCTGTTGCTGGCCGGTGTTGCGGCGTCAGTGATGATTGCGTCGCTGATAGGTTTCAACGTCATCAAGAGCTTCACCACGCTTTTAAATAAAACCATCGGCACTTTTTATCGTCTGGCCGAGAAAAGGTTCGGCAATGTACAGGATTTAACCCGGAATGACCTGATCGGTGATTTCCAGCGCGCCTTGTACTCGATGGAAGTCAATTTGAGCCTGGATTTGTCGCAAGCCAGGGAAGATGCTGCAAAAGCCATGCGGATTAATCAGGCGCTGGATAATGTCCAGTCCGGTGTCATGGTGGCCAATACTAATCTTGAAATTATTTATACCAACGACAGCGTTGAACGCATGTTCAAGGCTGCGGAAAATGATTTTCGTCAACACTTACCGAATTTCGACGTCAATAAATTGATGGGCGCAAATATCGACAGTTATCACAAAGATCCCGCGCATCAACGCCGCTTGTTGGACAACTTAAAGGAGGCTTATAGTTCAGAGCTGGTTATTGGAGGCCAACATGTTAATGTTATTGCCAGCCCTGTTATTAATGATGAAGGCGAGCGCATCGGTTTTGTTGCGGAATGGAAAAATCGAACCCAGGACATTTTAATTGAACAAGAGATTGGACAATTAGTGCAGGATGTTAAAGCGGGTGATCTGGGCAGCCGCATTAACATGGGCGATAAACAAGGATTTGCCAAGATGTTGTCGTCCGGCATCAATGAATTAACGGATGTTATAGAAAGCGCCTTTAATGATATTAACAGGGTTATGGAAAACATGTCCCAAGGCGATTTAACCAGCACTATTACTAATGACTATCAAGGCGTCTACGCCGAGTGCAAGAATAATATCAACGGCACCATGGCAAAATTGAGCGAATTTATTATTCAAATCAGGGATGCGGCTGATTTTATAGACAGTTCATCGCAGGAAATGGCCAGCGGCAATAACAACCTTTCCAGTCGTGCCGAACAGCAAGCGGCCAGTCTGGAAGAAACCGCGGCGAGTATGGAACAGCTTGCCAGCACCGTAAGAAATAATGCAGAGCATACCCAACAAGCCAATCAAGTTGTTAATTCGGCAAGTCGATTAGCGCAAAAAGGCGGCGATGTCGTGAAATCGGCCATCACTGCAATGCAGGAAATTAATGACAGCAGTAATAAAATTGCCGAGATTATTGGCGTGATTGATGAAATTGCCTTCCAAACCAATCTGCTGGCGTTGAATGCGTCCGTAGAAGCGGCCAGGGCGGGAGAACAAGGTCGCGGCTTCTCTGTTGTTGCAACCGAAGTACGTAACCTGGCTCAGCGAAGCGCCAATGCCGCTAAACAAAGTAATGACCTGATTCAGAACAGCGTACAAAAAGTGCGTGCGGGAACAGCGTTTGTCAATGAAACAGGCGCGGCGCTAACTGAAATTGTGAACAGTGTCGCCCAAGTAGGAGAAATTGTTTCCCAAATTGCAAGCGCCAGCGCCGAGCAAACGGCGGGCATTGACCAGGTCAATCAGGCGGTTTCTCAAATGGATGATATTACTCAACAAAATGCAGCCTTGGCGGAACAGGCGGCAGCGGGCAGCATTGCTATGAGTGAGCAGTCTACAAGTATGTCCAAGTTACTCAATTTCTTTAAAGTGAGTTCGAAGGGTACTTCCGCCCCCGTTAAAACAACCGTGCGAAGTAAAGCGCCTGCAACGCCCATAGTCGCGCCAAAGCCTATGAAAACCGCTTCGTATAGCAAGCCCAAAAACGATGATACCGAGTGGGAAGAGTTTTGATCTGAGGCATAAGCCCCTTATCAAATGAGTTCCGGCGCTGTCCATTGGCATTGGATGGCGCCGATGATTGTTTCAGCGCCGTAAGTCCTCCGCCACACCTCCCCTGCCCCAACAGCACTCGCCAAAAGGCTGAGGCCATTCTCCAGATATATCGACGCCCTGACTGGCAACAGTCCCCTCCCCGGCGATATAAATATCAAAGGATAACCGGCCGCTATAGCCTATTCAGCCAGCGTGTATTGTTAATTCCAAGTCGCTGCCGAAAATATATTTTTCATATATTTATCAATAAAGTGTGAAGCACTTCTCTTTTTTTAATCATGTGCGGAAATATTCATGTCATCATGAAGAAATATCCTCGTAACAAAAGCCCTTTATTCTGCTGTTAACCTTAACATGCATAGGGGCTCTATCAGATGCCGGATCTACGCAAAGAAATAATCAATATCCTTGACGGCAAACTATTAACGCCGCATTTCCAACCTATCGTTTCCTTGGCTCAAAAGAAAATCATGGGCTACGAAGCGCTAATTCGCGGCCCATCCGATAGTCCGCTGCATAGTCCGTTTAATTTATTCACTACCGCCGAACGATTTGATTTAAGCACGAGACTGGAATTCCTCTGCCGGGAGATAACCATACAACGCTACGCCGATCTGGACATCAAAGAAAAACTGTTTATTAACGCCAGCCCTTTGGTGCTGCTGCAACCGGAATTTAAAAAGGGCGAAACCCTCAGGCTACTCGACCACTACGGCGTTAATCCCCGTTCTGTCATCATTGAATTAACCGAACACAAGCCGGGCGATAACTACGAGATTATGCGCGCCTCGGCCAAACACTACCGCGGCATGGGTTTTGAGATTGCCCTCGACGATTTGGGCGCCGGTTATTCAGGGTTAAGACTTTGGGCGGAATTGCTGCCGGAATACGTAAAAATTGACAAACACTTTATCCACGGCCTCCATAACGACCCGGTCAAACTTAATTTTGTTCGCTCAATTCAAAGCATGGCGGCCTCTCTCAATTGCAACGTCATCGCGGAAGGCATCGAAACGGAAGAAGAATTCAAGGCCATAGAAAAACTCGGCATTACGCATGCCCAAGGCTATTTTTTTGCCAGGCCGACGATTATTCCCGCAGAGAAAATCGACAATTCAATATTTACTACCGAGCACACTAAGGATTACAAAACGGTTCCATTTAATAACGCCACAACGGCGATTGATATTATCAGGGACATCACGCCTATTTCGGCAAGAACCCTCATCAGCGACGTGATGAATCTGTTTCATCACAACGGCGAACTCACCATGCTGCCGTTGGTTGACGACAATATAGCGTCCGGCATTATTTTTCGCGACAAGTTCCTGACCAAACTGTTCTCCAGCCGATACGGCATCGACCTGCATGGAAAAAACCCGATAAAAACCTTTATCGAAAATACACCGTTATGTATCGATGAAAACATGCCGATCGATTTAGTCAGTAAGCAACTGACCTCGTTAATGACCAATGACCCGGCTTTTATCATTACTCATAACGAGGCGTATCTGGGCGTAGGCACCTTGCTGGATTTACTCGCCGAATTTACCCGCCAGCAAATCGATAACGCCAAGCACGCCAACCCCCTGACGCTATTGCCGGGCAGCGTTCCGATCAATACCCGGATCAATCAATTACTGGCCAACAAAATACCGTTCAGTTTCGGCTACTTCGATCTTGATAACTTCAAGCCCTTTAATGATGTTTACAGCTACGATGCCGGCGATGACATTATCAAAGTCGTTGCCAACACGCTGACCAAGTATATTCCGGCAGAGAGCGGTGTGGTCGGACATATAGGCGGCGATGATTTTATAGTGATTTTCACCTGCAATGACTGGTTAGTGCGCTGCGAAAACATACTGGAATCCTTTAAAAACACCGTCCCGGCTTATTACAACGACAACGATATAAAGTCCGGCGGCATTCATACTGAAAACAGGGCCGGAGAGAAATGCTTTTTCCCCTTGGTCAGCCTGTCCATCGGACTGGTAGACCCCGTATCAACCGGCCGGTGCCAGTCTCATGTCGATATAGCCGACTTGGCATCCGAGGCGAAAAAAATGGCCAAAAAAACCACCGGCAACAGTTTATTCATTAACCAGCGAATGAGTGCAAAAAACCCAGAAAACTTTCAATCCGTAGTACATAAATCAACAGCCAAACTGCATGCCGTTAATTAAGCATCACGTTAACTAAACCGCACCCTAAAGAGGTTCAAAATGCTTAAATATATCAGCTTCAAAGCCCGCATACTGCTCGGTTTTCTTGCCATCATCAGTTTGATGACAGTTATTTCTGCATCGAGTTTAATTAATTTATCCAACACAGAACGCGACCTGACCGAAATAAACAACAACCTGCTGCCCAATGCCCTGCTGATGGGACAGATGGCGCGAGACATCGTGCTGGTGCATCAATTCTTATCCGACGTTTCGGCCTCCCATTCTCCTGCGGGCTATGGCGATGCGGAAAAATCCGCCCAGGATTTTAAACAGGGATTGCTGCAGTTCCGCGAGCATATCGTGGGCAATTCCGCGAAACTAAAGGACGTGGATAGACTTGAGGCGAACTTCGAGCTGTTTTATCAGGACGGCAAACGCATGGCCTTGGCTTATACCAACGAAGGCCCGGAAGCCGGCAATGCAGTCATGCAAGATCTCGATCACGAGTCGTACAAGTTGTCCTCGCAAATGATCAAGCTCAGGAATACCGAGGTCAACGCCGCCAAGTATCATGTCAATAACATTACCGAAACCACGCATCAAGTATCGGCGGTGTTGTGGACCCTGTCTCTGGCAATCATCACCCTGGCGCTGGGCATTGCTTTGTTTTTAACCCGCCATCTCAGCAAGCAAATCGGCATCGATCCCTTGTATGCCAAAGGCATCGCCAAAGAAATTGCCAAAGGTGATTTGTCCCGATCCATCCAACTGGAAGCGGACGATAAGGACAGCCTGTTACACGCCATCAAAAACATGCAACAAAAATTGCTCGCCAGCAGAACGGCGGAACATAAAGCGGCTGAAGAAATCCTGCGCATCAAAATAGCGCTGGACAACACCAGCATCGGCATAATGATCGCGGACAATGAACGCAACATCATTTACGCCAACAAATCGGTGGTTAACGCGCTCGGTAAAATAGAGGCGGAGATCCGCAAGCAAATCCCCTCTTTCTCAGCTGACACCCTGATCGGAACCAGCATGGATGTTTTTACCAAAATCCGGCGCAGCAGGCAAAATCACTCGCCACCTTAAGCGGCGCCCACAGCGACGACATCGAACTGGCCGGTCGCACCATAACGGTCGTCGCCAACCCGGTCGTCAGTCAGCAAGACGAACGCATCGGCACGGTCACCGAATGGCACGACCGCACCGCCGAAGTCGCCGTTGAAAAAGAAGTGTCCGCCATCGTGGTTGCCGCCTGCACGGGCGATTTCACCCGGCGTATTGAATTGCGCGACAAGGCGGGCTTTCTACACGAGCTGGGCGAAGGTCTCAACCAAATATTGCATACCAGCGAAACCGGTCTCAATGAAGTGGTGCGCGTACTCGGCGCCCTATCCTGTGGCGACCTGACGGAAACTATCACCAATGACTATCAAGGCACTTTCGGGCAACTTAAGGACAACACCAATGCCACGGTAGAAAAACTCAAAAGCATTATTCATCAAATAAAAGAGGCTACCGATTGCATCAACACCGGAGCCAAAGACATTGCTTCCGGCAACAATGACCTGTCGCACCGCACCGAAGAGCAAGCCGCCAGTCTGGAACAAACCGCCGCCAGCATGGAAGAACTCACCTCCAGCGTGCAACATAACACCGAAAACGCCAAACAAACCAACCTGCTTGCCATCGGCGCGGCCGAAATAGCCGATCAAGGCGGTGCGGTGGTCGGTCAGGTCGTCGCCACCATGAACGATATAAAGGATTCTTCGCTGAAGATTGAAGAGATCATCTCGGTAATAGACGACATCGCCTTCCAGACCAACATTCTCGCTATCAACGCCGCCATAGAAGCCGCCCGCGCAGGCACGCACGGACAAGGTTTTGCCGTCGTAGCCGGTGAAGTGCGCAACCTTGCGCAACGCGCCGCCGCATCCGCCGGGGAAATCAAAATCCTGATTGAAGACGCGGTAAAAAAGATCGATGACGGCAGCGGACTGGCCGCCCAGGCCGGTAAGACCATGGAAGAGGTTCTCAACTCCATCCGTGGCGTCACCGGCATGATGTCGGAAATAACCGCCGCCTCAGTTGAACAAAGCGCCGGTATCGAACAGGTCAATCAAGCCATCAACCAAATGGATTATGTGACCCAACAGAATGCCGCCTTGGTGGACCAAGCCGCCGCCGCGGCTGAATCGCTGGAAGAGCAAGCGCAAAATCTGGCCATCACGGTAAGCGGTTTTAAAATCGATAATAATCCGGCCGGCCGCAACGCTTTTTATGCTGTTGACGCCTCCGTTATAACATCGGAAATTCATCCGTCGCACCCTCATCGGGAACATAAAGAACATGTTATCTGGAACACCATAAGATCTACCGGTAGTAATGCCCTACACAATCTTGAAAACGCAGCAGCGGCCAAATCGAAGCCTCAACTCCTGGCTTTTGCTAATGTCGATTGGGAGGAATTTTAATCATGAAAACTTCTTATGCTGCCCAGACTACCGATGACAACCCGAGTCCTCGCGAGAAAATTATGACCAAAAAACTGAAAAAGAAACTATCAAGCGCAAGGCAGGATCAATATGCCTTAATTAAAAAACAAATCAACGCAATGGGAGCCTTGCATAAGAACGAGGGCAAGCAACATATTTTCAGTACCCAACTGACTCAACTGATCAATACGATTCCTGATGCTATCCTGTTCAAGAATAGAGAAGGACGTAAATTGATCACTCATCAGCTGACCCAAAGTCTCTTTAAACAACTCGACCTTGATTGGTACGGCAAGGCGGATATAACGCCTTCCTTGGCACCCAAAAAGATACGAACCGATTCCAGGATGTCGCTGAAAGCCGAGCTACGCCTTGCGTTAGAAAAACGCCAGCTCACGCTTTACTACCAAACGCAGGTAAACAGCACGCGCCAAGTGCTCGGTGTAGAAGCCCTGCTGCGCTGGGAGCACCCGCAATACGGGCTGATTGCCTCGGATCAATTCATCCCCATCGCGGAACAATCAGACCTGATCCTGCTCATCGATACCTGGGTGCTGCAAACCGCCTGCGCACAACTCAAACAATGGCTGAGCGACCCGCTTAAACGGGATTTACTGCTTTCCGTCAACATCAGCCCTCGTCAATTTTGCCAGCCCAAATTCGTTGAACAACTGCGCCGGATACTGGAGGAAACCGGTATCGACGCGACACGGCTTAGACTGGAACTGACCGAAAGCCTGATGTTGCACGACATCGCCAACACCATCAAAAAATAAAGGCGCTGAACCTGCTGGGCGTCCGGTTTTCAATGGATAACTTCGGTACCGGTTATTCGTCATTAAGTCATCTTAAGAAATTACCTCTCGACCAGTTAAAGATCGATCAATTTCTGATGCGCGACATCGCCATCGACGGTTTCGATGCGATCATCGTAAAAACCATCATAGACATGACCCGTAAACTGGGGATCGACGTGATTGCCGAAGGCGTGGAATCCGAACAACAATTTGCCTGCCTAAAACAGCTGGGTTGCTCCTCCTATCAAGGCTACCTGTTTGGCAAGCCGATGCCGTTAAATGAGTTTGAAAAAATGATTAGCTAAGCCGACCTACAGAACTTCCCACACCGAATTCCCAAGCTGGAGCTTGGGAACCCGCATAAATTTCAGGACCCAATAATGCCCAGCAACAAATTTGTAATCAGCAAACCCAAGCCATCAATCACCAAGCTCCCCGAGCAGGGTCGAAAAAAACGGATTTCATTGACGACTTCAAACAATATTATGTCCATTTACTGGGCAGGGACGAAAACTGCCGGTCGCCGTATTATGCCGGGGAAGCCTTATCACAGGCGATTCGCGACCGCTTGATGGAGCGCTGGAAGGCCACCCATCAAACCTATAAAAGCAATGACTGCCGACGCGGATATTACCTGTCGATGGAATTTCTGATGGG
>scf_100011_pt18 | contig 13637 bp, 8 predicted proteins | sample Micenr1anaerobic_FD_49594 | JGI IMG/M metagenome (IMG submission 49594) | reverse complement strand
CCTGACCGCATCCAGTCTTAGCTGCGCGGTCCTGGATGTTTTCATGCGCCAGCATGGTCATATCCTTTAGCTGCTCGATTTCTTCGGTCCTGATGGTCGGGTTGACTTTTTTCAGCCTGACCAGACGCTTGATCTCATTGCTTAGCGATTCCAGCATGGCTTGGGTCGCCTCATCGACTAACTGCTGCATATCGGTTTTGGCTTTTTGCTCGGCCACGCTCAAGATATTGATGAGGTGCGGACGCTGGCTGTTCAAAAAGGCAATGATTTTATGTTTATCAAACTTGATGCCGACTTCAACCAAATCGCGATGATCAATGTCCGCGCTTACATCCTTTTGGTTTTGATCGATCAAGACCCGAATCGGGGTATGGGGCAGGAACCGTCCGATTTGCAATTCGGCAGGCGCGCTGCACTCGACAATAAACAGACATTCCAGAAAAAACTGCCCGGCTTTAAGATCGCTATGCTTGATCACGCTGATCGCGGCGTTGCCGGTCTCACTGGACAGCACCATATCCATCGACGCAGTGACCAGCGGATGTTCCCAGGTCATGAACTGCATGTCTTCCCGCGCCAGCGCAATCTGCCGGTTAACGGTCAGAGTCAAGCCGTCTTCAGTCAATCCGGGAAAATGCGAAACGCGTAAATGGTCGCTGGGACGGACAATAAAGCAATCGGGCGAATGAAACTCGGTATCCACGCCGTAGCATTCAAAGACGTCTTCCATATAAGGCCAAAGCACCCCTTCTTTCTCGTAGCTATTCAGCTGCTCGATAAGCTCATCGGCCAATTCCTTGCGACAGGAATTCAACTCCAGCAATTGATCGCGACCGTTATGCATTTGCGCTTCAAGTTCGACGCTGAGTGTTTGGGTCTGGGCGATAAGTGCATCAATATCGGCTGGATTTTTACTATCCAAAACCGCCGCCAGCTCATCGTGCAACAAATCGGCAACCCGCTGGGCTGATGAACTGTTGCAGGCAAATGCATTCAGGCCTTCGTCATACCAACGGTACAACACGGCACACTCGGTATGCTCCAGATACGGCACATGAATCTGGATAATATGTTTCTGGCCGATACGATCAAGACGGCCTATGCGCTGTTGCAATAAATCGGGATTGGTCGGCAAATCCAGCAGTATCAAATGATGCACAAACTGAAAATTCCTGCCTTCACTGCCGATTTCGGAACAGATCAACAGCCGCGCCGCGCTGTCAGGGTCGGCAAAGTAAGCCGCCGCCCGGTCGCGCTCGATAATGCTCATGCCTTCATGAAACACCGCCGAAGCAATACCGGCGCGGTTTTTCAGGGTTTGCTCCAGATCGATCGCGGTTTGCGCCTGTTTGCAAATCACCAGGGCTTTTTGACCGGCCAGCTGTTTAACCTTGTCCACCAGCCACACGTAGCGCGGATCTTGTTGCAAATCATCGACATTAGCCGATCCGGTTAAGGCATATCCATAACGTTCCCGCTCGGGAAAACCCTGCACGGTTTGCCGCGAGTTTCTAAACAAAATCCGCCCGGTGCCATGATGATCCAGCAACACCTTAATCAAGGCATCGCGTGCCGCCGCCGATTGTTCAGGATCATTCAGATTTTTCAGCAAGCCGTCGACATTGTCATCTTTGAGCAGCACGGTTAAATGTTGCTGCGCGGCTTCATTCAACGCTTCCTCTGCCAGCAACAACTTGGCCGCGTTCGCCACCGGCTCGAACAAGCGCTCTTCTTCCACAAAAGCCGCGAAACTGTAAAACCGGTCGGGATCGAGCAATCTTAACCGTGCAAAATGACTTTCCTTGCCCAATTGCTCCGGCGTAGCTGTCAACAATATCAGGCTGGGGGAAATCCGGCCGAGTTGTTCGACAAACAGAGTAGTCGGGACTGGGCGCTTGTTCGCTCCATTCCAGATGGTGCGCTTCGTCGACAATCACCATATCCCAACCCGCCGCTATGGCCTGCTGTTGGCGGCGCGGGTAATTGGAAAAGAAGCCCTGGCTGCATAGAATCAATTGCTCGGTTAAAAACGGATTATCGGCAACGTCATCATCCGGTTCCGCTTCAGCGAGCATGTCGTCTTCAGCATAGGTATCGAGACAACGCGCCTCGTCAAAAATACTAAAACGCAGATTAAAGCGTCGGAGCATTTCCACCAGCCATTGATGCAACAACGTTTCCGGCACGATAATCAAGACCCGGCTGCTCAAGCCGTTAATCAGCCGATGGTGCAAAATCAAACCGGCTTCGATGGTTTTACCCAGACCCACTTCATCGGCCAACATGATGCGTGGCGCAGACCGGTTAGCCGATTCATGCGCAATAAACAACTGGTGAGGAATAAGCGAGGCACGGCCGCCCAGCAAGCCTTTAACCGGCGATTGCTGATGTTGTTGCAATCTGCGCCAGGTTTCATAACGCAGCAAAAACCAGGCAGTAGGATCGACTTGCCCGATAAACAACCGATCCTGGGGCTTGTTAAATTGAATATGATGATTCAGTTCTACCTCATCCAGCTGAACTTCCTGTCCATCCTCATCCTTACCTAGATAGGTAATCAAGCCATCCTGCTCAGTTAAACCGGTGACGATCACTTTGTACTCATCAATCGACTCGATAACGTCGCCTGCCGAAAACCGGACGCGTGTTAACGGCGCGTTATCTTGCGCATACATACGCTTTTCGTCACACGCCAAAAAAAGCACTGTGACCCGCTTGTGCGCTACATCAAGAATAAGACCTAAGCCGAGTTCAGACTCGGTGTTACTAATCCAGCGTTGACCGGGGATAAACTGTTCCATTTATTAAGATGCCATTAAGATTGGGTAAATATTGATTCAAGTAAGCTATTATTATAAGCGACACAGCGGAATTATTCCGGCAATTAATTGGCGATATTGTGATTCGAGAATGGGCTTTAACACCCATCAAACGATTGCATTTGTTAAGCGGCCATTAAGGTTAAGGCGAATAATATGAATCCAAAGTTTATCACTGGCCAACCGTCTTTGCCGACTCAATCCAGACCTATATTAAATCAATTATTTAAGGAAGATACCCATGAAAAAATCGTTCTTTTTAAGCCCACTGTTTATGCTTGCAATTATTTATTCATCTGTATCCTACGCATCTGGGGGAGAAGGTCATGGTCACGGCAGAGGACACCGCAATCATCATTCCGAAGGGCCGAGGTATTATCCAGAGCAGCCCCGGTATTCAAACTACCAGGATCCACGCTCTCACCAAGGTTTGGCCGGTGGTGTTGTAGGTAGCGTTTTAGGCTACGAAATAGGTAACGGCGACCCTATTGCTACAGGACTGGGCGCCGCCGCAGGTTCTTATCTCGGCAATGGCGTCGCTGGAAGACGCTAACCCGATTTGATTTTAATGACGTATCTGTTAACCCAATTAATTTAGAGAAGAAAAATCCCATAGAAAAAGCTACTCTTTTTAATTCAATTAACCGCCGCTGTAATCCTGTTTTCACCTACCCTCTTATGCTGATGGCGATTGGGGACACCATGGTCACGGTTGGGGGCATCATCATGGCCACCACCATCACGACGACTATTATCCTCAACCGCAAATAAACTATTACCCGCAACCGCAGGTCAACTATTACCCGGCGCCGCAAATTAATTATTATCCCCAGCCCCAGGTTAATTATTATCAGCGGCAGGCGCAGTATTCAGCCGATCCACGCTCCCATCAGGGATTGGCGGGAGGCGTGATAGGCAGTGTTTTCGGCTATGAACTGGGTAGCGGCGATCCTATTGCTACCGGACTGGGTGCCGCCGCCGGTTCTTTTCTGGGCAATGGAATGAGCGACGGTTACCAAAGATAGTCATCCAAATCAGCCATGAAGTATTGGGCTCGCTAAACAAACAAGAGGATTCGGCACGAATTTTGAGGCTGAATCCTCTTACTCAAATCACCTGTCTCCAGCAAGCAAATCCCCCGCTAAACGATTGAAATCCGTTGCGCTCAAACACCCGAACTCGTCATACATCGTAGGATTTTTCGGTAGCATGGCGACAATCATTTACACAGTTGATACCGCTAACTTCCATTTCCAGCAACCCTTGGCATCAACCGGTGCAGTATCACATACTTGATCACGCAGCAGGTAACACACCGGCAGGCAATTCCTCTACCGGAGAAAAAAGGTGCTATACTCAATGCCTTGGAAGCAGAACAGCCTGATATTATCAAGATAAACGTGCGGCCGGATCGTTCAATTATCATTAATCTAAGCGACTATTATGATTGACACTTTCGACTCTGCCGAGACGCTAATCTAATATACCAAGACTGCGTCTAAATCTAAGAGCTCAAAAATCAGCAAGATTTTATATAAATACATTCGTTTCCACGTTCTGCCTGGAACCCGTTGTGATTCTGCATAAGACGTCCTGATTTTTGAATTTTTCGAAGCCCTCCTCCACTAGTGGCGGGCGCTGAAATACAATTTTTAGAGATCCATTCATGAGTGAATTATCACAAATTTCACGCACCATTCTGCTGGTAGATGATGAAGTCAACATCATTAATGCCCTTAAGCGCACTTTACGGCCTGATGGCTATAGCATCCTGACCGCCAATAACGGCGAAGAAGGTCTTGCCTTATTGGCGGAGCACGAAGTGGGCGTCATCATTTCCGATCAACGCATGCCGCACATGACCGGCGTGGAATTTCTACGTAAAGTTAAATTACTTTATCCCAAGACATTACGCATTGTATTGTCCGGTTATACCGAACTTGAATCAGTCACCAGCGCCATTAACGAAGGTGCGATTTGTAAATTTCTAACTAAACCCTGGGATGATGACTTACTTCGGGATAACATTCGCGAGGCATTTCAGTACTATGAAATGGAACAGGAAAATTTGCGTTTAAGCCGGGAACTTCGCTCTGCCAATGACAAACTTTCCATACTGAATCAGAATCTTGAACAAAAAGTAGTCGATAAATCCCACGAAATTATACACAGCATTAATTTATTGCAAATTTCACAGGAAATCCTTGAGCATTTACCGATAGGCATTATTGGTATCGACGAACAGAATATGATAGTAGTCTCCAACAAATGCGCCGAAGAAATATTCGGCCAACCTCCCGGCACTTGCCTACTCGGCCTTATGGCGGGTGACGCTTTACCCGAGGTGCTTTTACAATTATTGCAAAAAATCTATCCTGGCGACCTTGTACAACTTGACGACGAAATCGTAACCTTGAATGAAGGCGTTTCCATACGAGTGCTAATAAACACAATGGGAGATATCAGCCAATCGAAAGGCATCATTATTGTCTTGTCGCCATTAAAGGAGAGCTGAAATGCCCGCTCCTAAAAAACAAATTTGCATGTTTGGCGAATTTGCCGTCAATGCCGACACTGCTTATGGAAGCGTTACAGCAGATTAACGGCAAGCAAAATTTAACGCTGCTGGTTGATAAGATTGGTCAGGACCCATCAATAGTGATTCGGATTTTACGCATTGCCAATTCACCTTTCTACGGCATGTCCAGGGAAATAGGTTCATTGCGCGAAGCCATTGTGTTACTGGGCATTAACCGAATCAAAGACATGTTGATGAGTCTATGTTTTTCAAGAATGTTGCCTGCACAACATAAAGATTTTAACTATGACCTGTTCCTGCATCACAGCATGGCCGTTGCCGAATGCACCCGGCAACTTGCAAACTGTACATCTACCAGTCCTGATTTTGCCTTTACAGCCGGATTGTTACATGACATCGGAGACTTGGTGATTGTCATGCTTTTTCCTGACGAATTCAGCCAACTGGTTAAAATGTCTGAAAAATTCGGGATCGAGGAAGAACAAAAGGTATTAGGCTTTAATCATACGATCATAGGCGGCAAAGCCGCACAATACTGGAATTTTCCTCAGGAGATTCAAGAAGCCATTGAACAACATGAAACCTATCCTGAGTCCGCTACAACCAAGTCGCTCGGATTACTGGTCTATACCGCCAACTTGTTGATCGTCAATACTGAACAACCGGATAAATCCGCTCTGGAGGAACACGAGCCCATTTGCACCGCGCTTACCATACTCAACGTTTCAATTGACCAAGCTGCACATTGTACTGACAGCGGGCGACAGTTTGCCGACCAAATCCTTACCCTGCATTAAACAGGAAAAAATATGTCATTAAAGGATTGTGCCATAATGCATAGAGTCTCCTTCTTAAATTTCTTGCAAACAATATGGCCATTTTGAATTGGAACAATCAACTGGTGCTAGGTATAGAATCCGTTGACAAGCAACATAAACATCTTATCGATTTAACTAACCAATTAGACGAAGCTGTCGCCATCGGCGCCGACCGCGACACCATCATCAAAATTGTAAACGGCTTGATTGATTACACGGTATACCACTTTCAGCACGAAGATCAGCTGATGTCGGAGGCAAATTTCAATCCAACGATGCATGCCATACATAAAGCAGAACATGAAGAATTTGTAGCAAAAATGATGGTGGTCCAACTCGAAGTCCAGGCCGATATTAACGCCATCTCAGTGGACCTGATGGATTATATGGTCAATTGGCTTTACCATCATATCCTCAATACCGACAAAAAAATGGCGCTCAGCCTGATCAGCGGCATTGATGCGGCCCAAATCAGCATCGATAAACACGAGCACAGCGAAATCATTCAGAGTAATCTGTACTCGGCCTTGCGCGAGAGCGAAAGCCGCTTTAAGGAATTAGCCGAAAATATTTCCGCATTAATCTGGATCACCAACGCTAATCATGTACCGATCTTTTGCAATCACTTTTGGTTCGCCACTTTTAATTTACCGCCCGACATACCCAGCCGCGAGCAATGGCTAAACGCCATTCATCCTGAAGACCGGGACAAAGTAACCCAAACCTATATTCGTGCGGCTGAAGAACGCAGTATATTCAAAATTCAATACCGTTTGTTGAGCACCGACGGCAAAATCACCTGGATCTATGAAACAGCAGCCCCCAGAGTGCGCAAGAACGGGAGCTTTGCCGGGTTGATGGGTTGCGGCATGGACATTACCTCGCAAAAGCAAGCCGAAACGGTGCTGGCTCGCAGCAATCTGCAATTGGAAGAAGAAGTTAAAAAGCGCACCCGGGAACTGATCAAAACCAATCAAACCCTGGAATTTGAAAAAACCAACAGTTGCTGCTGAATACTCAATTACAAGAAGCGCAATCGCATCTGCTGCAATCGGAGAAAATGGCGTCCATCGGTCAATTGGCTGCCGGCGTGGCGCATGAGATCAATAATCCCATTGGTTATATCAATTCCAATCTGACCTCCTTAAAAAACTATATCGATAATTTACTGGCACTGATTGCGCTTTACGAAAAATCTGAAGCAACCAGCGAAAATATCGACCAACTTGCACAAGTTAAAGCCTTTAAACAAAAAATAGATCTGGAGTTTCTGAAGACCGATGTACTCGATTTATTGGAAGAGTCGCATGAAGGCGCGACACGGGTGAAAAAAATCATTCAAGATCTTAAAGACTTCTCCCACCTTGATAGCAATGATGACTGGCAATGGACTAATTTGCACGCCGGACTTGAAAGTACGCTCAATATTGTTAACAATGAAATTAAATACAAAGCAAAAATTGTTAAGGCCTATGGCGACCTGCCTGAAGTAAAATGCCTGCCACACCAACTTAACCAAGTGTTCATGAATTTGCTGATCAATGCCGCACACGCCATTGAAAACGAAGGCACTATCACCTTACGCACCGGAACGGAAAACGATTACGCGTGGGTGGAAATAAGCGATACCGGCAAAGGCATAGCCGCTGAGCACCAAAGTAAAATTTTCGATCCCTTTTTTACTACCAAGCCGGTCGGTAAAGGCACCGGATTAGGACTTTCGGTTTCCTACACTATTATCAAAAACACCAGGGGGAAATCCAACTGACCAGCCAGTTAGGTCAAGGGACAACCTTTCGGATTATCCTGCCTATTGCCGGAGCCATTCTTGAACATGCGTAACATAGCAGCCATGCCGATTAACATAAATCCGGAGCGATTATGCTGATTGACCCGGCTAGCGACGCGCCTGGCAAATCTGCTGCCATATTGTTTGTCGATGATGAAGCGAATGTGCTTAAAGCCTTGCGACGCTTATTTCATAATGAACCGTATACCGCCTACTTTGCCTCAAGCGGTGCAGAAGGGCTGGAGATATTGCGACAAAATGCCGTTGACCTGATTATTTCCGATATGCGTATGCCGGAAATGAGCGGTGCGGAATTTTTAGCCCAGGTTTTCATGCAATGGCCTGAGACTATCCGCATTTTACTGACCGGTTATGCCGATTTTCAATCAACGATTGATGCCGTCAATAAGGGCCGTATTTACAATTACTGCAATAAGCCCTGGAATGATGAGGAACTTAAATTACTGGTTCGCAATGCCCTGGAACAAAAGCATCTGCGCGAGGAACGGGATCGTTTATCCGGCATTGTTCTCCAACAAAATACAGAATTAAAAGAGCTCAACGAACATCTGGAAGAAAAAGTCGAGCAGCGTACCGAACAGCTCAAGAACACTATGCAGCATCTTGACCGGGCAAATAACAATCTAAAAAAGCAATATATTGATTCCATTAAGGCATTCTCACGTATTATTGAAATGCGCCCCGGCATTAAAAGCGGACAGTCGAAATATATCGCTGAAAAAGCCTTGTTGGTTGCGCGCAAACTGGGCATGAACACGGAAGAGAAGCAAAATATTTTTTATGCCGGATTGCTGATACAAATCGGCAAGATGAGTTTGCAGGATAGCTTGCTGGCAGAGCCTTACTACTCAATACCTCTTATCGACATACGCCGTTATTTAAAACATGCGGTAGAAGGTGAAGCTTTATTGAAGGGATTGACTCAATTAAAAGGCGCATCTATTTTAATCCGGCATCAATACGAACGTTATGACGGCTCAGGCTTTCCCGACGGTCTGGCGAAACAAAAAATCCCCCTGGGCTCCCGTATTCTGAATGTGGTCGGCGACTATATCGCCTATCTTGAGGGTTCAATGACAGGTGAAGTCATGTCCGTCAGCGCCACGATCAATCAATTAATGAGTCGAAAAGAAAGCTATTACGATCCTGATGTTATCGACACTTTTATTAAGGTGCTCAAGGAAGACACATCCATTGAAGAGGATGTGGTTGTGGAACCACCTACACTCGAAAAATCATGGAAGAACAGCAGACTACTTGGCGGCTCCAAAACACAGCCATGGAGCGTCCGGTTATGGAAATTTCATGGATACAACTGAAACCCGGTATGGAAATCGAAAGTGTCCATTTTGAGAACAAGCCTTATATTAAAAATTGCATTGTCGATCAAAAAATAATTAACAACATCAACTCATTAAGAGAGAACACCGGCAAAAACCCGGTCATTAAAATTCGTATGGGCAAGAAATGATTCATGCATGGCTATCCCTGCCATGCACCCTCCGGGTAAATGCAAATCTGCTCCGGGCAGATTTGTCATGCATGGCAATGTATCGCTCCTGCATGGAAATGCAGCTAAATAAACACTTAAAGAAACTCAGCGAATGGAAGAAAAAATCAATAAATATATCGAAGAGTTCAAAAAGGCTACGCAACATCTTGACCATGCAGATATGCGTCTGAAAAAACTGGATATTGATTTCGTCAGAAAACTCTCACATATCATTGAAACGCACCCCGGCATAAAAAGCGGACAGTCAAAATTTATCGCCGAAAACGCCTTGCTGATTGCGGGTGGATTGGACATGAATGCAGAAGAAAAGGTAGATATTCTCTATGCTGGATTGCTGCTACAGCTCGGCAAGATAAATTTGCCGCATAGGTTGCTGATAAAGCCTTTTTATTCAATGTCTACTGTCGAAAAATACCATTATTTAGGACACGCGATAGACGGTGAAGTTTTATTGCATGGATTGACGCAGTTTAAAGGTGCCATTACTTTAATCCGCCATCAATACGAACACTATGACGGCCAAGGCTTCCCTGATGGCCTGGTTGAACACGATATTCCCTTAGGATCGCGTATCCTCAGTGTGGTCAGTGACTATATCGCGTTTCTTGATGGTTCAATGACAGGGGCAGAACTGTTTGCCGATGCCGCACTCAGCCAATTAATGATTCGGAAAAACAGCTGTTATGATCCTGATGTTGTCGACGTTTTCATTAATGTGCTCAAAGGCGCAACCGTTGATGAACTCAAAGACGCACTCGTTAAATCGAAACTACTCGCTGTGGCTACAGAGCGATGGAGGAAAGGAGTCCTGCTTAATTCGCGGAATAAGGATCTCCATTCCTCGACAATTGTTGAAATTTCATTGCCGCAACTGAGACTCGGGATGAAAGTGGATAGCATCTATTTTGGGAGTGAGCCTTATATTAGAAATTGTATTGTGGATCAAACGATAATTGACAACGTCACCCGGTTAACAAAAACCAACGGTAAATATCCCATCATTAAAATTTTCCTGAGTGTGAAGTGATGCATGGCTATCCCCGCCACGCCGATTTGTGTTGTTCTGTGGGTAAGCTGTTCAACCGGTCTCAGGCAGAAAACTCGGCAGACTCACCCCGTTAAACGCTTGAAACTTGCCGCGTACCTGAAACATAAGCGTGTTTTTGGATGAACGCGCTTTCGAATTCCTCTACCGGCACAGGCTTACCGAATAAGAATCCCTGATAAGTGAAGCAGCCGTTACTTTCCAGGAAATCCCGCTGTTCTTCCGTTTCCACACCTTCGGCAATAACTTCAATGCCCAGATTGGTGGCCATACCGATGATAGTCTGCACAATCACCGCATCGGTGGGTTTAATGGCCACATTACGCACAAAACTCTGGTCTATTTTCAACTGATCAAGCGGAAGTTGCGTTAAATAAGCCAGTGATGAATAGCCGGTGCCGAAATCGTCTATAGAGAAACGCACGCCGATCTTCTTGAGCGCCTGCATTTTAAAAATAGTCTCGTTAATATCGCCCAATACCAAACTTTCCGTGAGTTCCAACTTGAGCTTATCGGGATCAATGGCGCTCTTTGTCAGCAAGGCCGATACCTGATCGACGAAGCCGGACTGGTGAAACTGGCAGGCGCTGACGTTGACGGCCAAATGCAAATGACTCAAGTCAGGATCGAGTTCCCAAGCCTTGAGTTGACTACATGCGGTTTCCAGCACCCACAGGCCGATCGGAACAATCAATCCGGTATCCTCAGCCAGAGGAATGAACTGGGCGGGGGAAACCATTCCCTGTTCCGGATGCTGCCAACGCAACAACGCTTCGGCGCCAAAAATCGCGCCGAGATTATCGACCTGCATCTGGTAATAAAGCTTGAGCTGGTTGTCCGGCAAGGCACGACGCAGATCCGCTTCAAGCGCTATCCGAATCTCCATGGCGGCATGGGTGGCCGGATCGAAAAAGCGGATAGCATTGCGCCCGGATCGCTTGGCTTGATACATGGCGATGTCGGAGCGCTTAAGCAGTTCGTCCGCCGTCAATTCATGGTTGAGGAATAAGCTAATGCCGATACTGGATGAACTATGGTATTCGTGTCCCTGCAAGTCGAAAGGTTGATCGATGGCCGCGCGAATTTTCTCGGCGACAGTCTCGGCCTGTACCGCTGCCTCTTCGGCTGCCACACTGAGCTCACCCAGAATGATCAGAAATTCATCGCCGCCCAGACGGGAAACAGTATCATCGGCGCGGACACAGGCTTGCATCCGGGTAGCAATCTCAATCAGCAGCAAATCGCCGATATGATGCCCTTTGGTATCGTTCAACTCCTTGAAATTATCCAGATCGATGAACAGGATTGCGCCGTGGTTATGGTGCCGTGCGCTGAACGCCAAGGCCTGCTGCAACCTGTCCTGCATCAGGCGGCGATTGGGCAAATCGGTAAGCGGATCATAGAACGCCAGATTGTGAATCGTTTCTTCGGCCTGTTTTTTCTGCGATATATCTGAAAACGTGGCGACATAATGAGTCACCTGCTTACCCTCGACAGTCGCAGCGATAATGCTGAGCCATTGGGGATAAACCTCGCCATTCTTGCGACGGTTCAAAATCTCTCCCTGCCAGCACTTGTCGCGATTCAGGCTCTTCCACATCGCCTGATAGAACTGGGCGCTCTGGCAATCGGATTTAAGCAGGCGCCCCGGAGTCTGGCCGATAACTTCCTCGGCAGTATATCCGGTGATCCGGGTGAAGGCCTGATTGACCTTCAGAATAACCTGGTTTGCATCGGTAATGGCTATGGCTTCCAGAGACTCTAATGCAATTGCGGCGATACGCAAATCCGCTTCCGCTTGCTTACGCTCGGAGATGTCGCGGACAACCGCCTGGAGAACCGTCTTGCCATCCAGTTCCATGGCACTCAGTAACACATCGGCAGGGAAACTCTCGCCGGTATCGGCTCGCTTGTGCATCCACTCAAAGCGATGCGTACCCTTCTCGATTGCGGCATCGATCCAGCGGGCGGACAGCGTCATCGAGTCGATACCGCAGGCTTGCAGCGGCGGTGACAAATCGGAGGGATGTTTTGAATAGAACTCTTCCGGTGTCGTATAACCAAAGATTGTCAGAGTCGCCTTATTACAGTCGAAAAAGCCTTTATCATCCAGTAGCATTATTGCATCGCCGGTCATATCGTAGAGGGTGCGAAACTTTGTCTCCGAACGGCGCACCGCCTCATCCGCCTGCTTTTGCTCGGTGATGTCGCGGCCAAAAGCGAATGCCCCCATAATTTCCCCGTCACTGCCCCGTTCGGCAACAAAACGGACATGATGGATACGCAGATCGCCGTTAGGCGCTACTACCAGAACCTCGATATCTTGCAATTCACCGGTAGAGATCACCTGCTGCAGCTTCGCTTGATAGTTCTCTACGCCTATGCAGCCATCGAATCTGCTTTCCATAGGGGTCTTGCCGATCAGCGATTCAGGCTTGACGTCCACCGTCATTTCCATCATACGGTTAACGTAAACCGCACGGCAATCCAGATCGTAGCGAATGATATTGTCCGGCGAACTGTCCACCAGGGAATGAAGTTCCTGCTCGCGGCTGGCGACGGAAATACGTAGCATCACATTCTCGCGCAAAGTACGATAGGTGAGTTGCGAAATCATGTCGGTGAGCAGCAGAAATAGCGTAATCATCACGCTCATCGCGGTCTGGATTTCCGTACCCTCAAGTAACAATCTCACAATCACCGCTGTCAGCGCAGGCAAGGTGAATACCAGTAAGGAGACCCTGTCAATTGACAGCGTAGTAATGGCGGCAGACGCCATCCCCCCAAGCGCAAAAGTCAAAAATACCTGATGCGGAAGATCATGCGGGGGAAACATCAATAGACTTGCCAACCCCCACACCACGCCGATTGCAGCGATACTGATACGGAAACGCTGCAACCAGACGCTATCATCGCCCGGCGCGCCGCGACGATGCGCAAAAAACAGCAGCATACGTGCGCCCAATGTAACCATCAGCAGCATCAGCCAACCGATGACAGCAGGCGGGGCCACAATACTCCACTGCATAGTCGCCAGAATCAATGCTACCAGCACATTCCCGACCACCGCCGTTGGCGTGTTGGCGTAAAGCG
>scf_100011_pt437 | contig 13822 bp, 12 predicted proteins | sample Micenr1anaerobic_FD_49594 | JGI IMG/M metagenome (IMG submission 49594) | reverse complement strand
CGAATTGATTGCCTACGATGCGACGTCTATCCTACCCGGCAGCCGGAATATGAAGCGCCTGTTTTCAACGGGAAATGTGGGCGGTTGCCACGGTGGGCTCGGCATGATGTCTCGTATGATCCCGCCGGTTGTTGCGAATGGCAAGGTGTATGTCATGATCTACCGGGTCGAGGGGTACGACAAAGTGATCGGCAGCCAGCTAAAAGTGTTTGGCTTGAAATGAACGGAAAATGCCATGAGTACGTCAAAGGTTTGGGCGCCTAATGCGGTACCTGTGGAATGAGTTAAAGGCGAAAATAAATCATCACTTATCCCGCCCCTTAACTGGATTAAAACAACAAGCATGTTTCTATCGGCGGATATTGGGATCTGCCATCGCGGATCGATTGAACAGGGTTATTGGTTAAAAATAGAGTGATGGAGGATTGTGGATTCAGGTGATAGCTGCGCTGAATTCATAATGAATGACCTCATTTGCTTTATACTTCATCAAATTAAGCCTCCGAAACCAGCCCAACCGCCATGTCCGATCCGCTACCGCAAAGCAACGACGAACTCTCATCGCATATCGAGAAACTTCTGGAAGCGGCCAACTCCGCATCTCAGACCGTGGCGGCGCTGCATGTCGCGTTTATGGCCTTCGTTACCTACCTCGGCGTCATCGTCTGGGGCACAACGCATGACGACCTGCTGCGCATCAGCCCGGTCAAACTGCCGATTCTGGATGTGGATCTGCCGCTGACCACTTTTTACGGCTTCGTGCCGTGGATGGTAGTCCTGCTGCATTTTAACCTGCTCATGCAATTGGAATTGCTCTCTTGCAAGCTGTGGAATCTGGATCGCGACCTTCCCGATACGCCGACCGGGCAACAGGTGCGCAACCGCTTGTTCATCTTCCCTTTCACTCATCTGATCGCAGGGCGTTCTGAAGTCTGGTTGATCCGCTGGCTGCTATCGTTGGTGGTCGGCATTACCGTCATCGCTTTGCCTTTATTAATGTTGCTGGCCGCACAAATCCGCTTCCTTCCGTTTCATGACGAAGCTATCACCTGGTCGCAGCGCCTCTCGGTTTGGGTCGATGCGGCCATGCTGATCACCTTGTGGCCGCTGATCGCCTCGCCTCAAGACCGGGCACAGGAATGGTGGCAGAACTTTAGCGCTCGCTTGCTGGGTTATTGGCCTGCTTGGCTCCGGTATTTGAGCACTCTCGGATGGAACCGGCTAACGCGATTGATTCAGCGTCTCCGGCCGAATCTGCCCGCGCGTGAAATTGCCCACCAGCCTATGCTGCACCCTGGAACCGAACCGAAGGGCATGGTGTTCTTATTAGTCTCTGTGCCGGTGATTATTCTGCTCAGTATTATCGCGGTGATACCCGGCAGTATTACCGTACAGACTTATTACGCCTCGGGGCAAGACAAGCCTGAGAATGCGCCCCGCTACTTCGAGGATTGGTTGATCCGCAAAGTGCCTGAGTCATGGCTGAGTGTCGCCGCCCATAAATATGATGTTGTGTCCTGCACGTCGCTGGCAATGGCTGAAAAATCGGAGGCATCCATTCTCCAGGTGATGCTCGGTCCCTGCTCATGGTTCAATTTGGGTTTATTTCCACGCAACCTGAATCTCAGGGAAGCCAGGCTGGTACCCAAAGAAGTGTCCTTGTCGCTATTAACCCGGGCAATAGACCCTGATAAACAAGTGCGTGACGCGGCCTTTAAGGAATTCGACGGACTCAATTTACAAAATCGCGACCTGCGCTTTGCCAATTTTTTCGGTGCCGTATTACCCAAAGCCGATCTTCGCCATGTCCAGTTGCAGGGCGCTATCCTGTTAAAAGCGAAGCTGCAGGGCGTAATCGGTTGGGACAAAACGCAATTGCAGGGCGCGATTTTGGGTGGAACTCAGCTACAGAGTGCGGGCCTGATCGAGGCGGATCTGCAGGGCGCGGATTTGCGCGGGGCGAATCTGCAAGGCGCAGCCCTGGGTTGGGCAAAACTTCAGAGCGCGGATCTGCGCGGGGCGGATTTGCAGGGTGCAAACCTGAACGGGGCGAAGCTTCAGGGCGCAGACTTGCGCGGGGTAAAATTGCAGGGCGCGAACTTGCGCGAGACGAATTTTCAAGGTGCAAATTTGGTCTATGCGAAATTGCAGGGAGCTGACTTGGCCTTGGCCGAACTACAGGGTGCGGAACTACGTGAAGCGGAACTGCTGGGGGTTGACTGGTCACAAGCCAATCTCGATGGCGCATTCATTGCCGAAAGCTTGGTATCGGATTGGAGCGAGCAGCAACAGCGCAAGCTGGAATCAACGCTCAAGCCGATACTGGAGGGCGAACAATTCAGTGCCTTTCAGAATCGCATGAATTCTGCCGGTACGAAATTACCGTCGGGAAAACCGATCAGTCAAACAGGCTGCTACAGCGATAATCCAACCTTGCTGGAATGTGAATACCGTAACCCGTTGCAACTGGGCGTTTACCGTACTCAAGTGCTACAGCCGAAACTGATCGAACTGGCTTGTTCGGATGCGGCAATTGCTGCGGGCATTGCAAGACGCGGTTCCAATAAATCCGAGAATAATGACCCCGATTTTGGCCTGGCAGCCGCCTTGCTTAAAGCGCTGGATACCCCAAACCCCTGCGCAGGCTTGGCCGCACTGTTCGAACAAACTCGACAAAAATTACGGGAAACCGCAGAACAACAGAAATAACGCTTACGGGTCGAAAATAGCCGGTCAATGTCACAGATTCAGTGCATCTGCTGAATGCAAGGCGATTTACGAGCACCCAATCCCGCCATGCAAAAAGAGGTTCTACTATTTCAACATATCGAAATGTTAGAACCGGCCACTTATCCCTACCGCTTCAGTTTCTGTTCAGCGAGCAAAGCGCATGTTAGCCAAGAATTACAGAAATTATTTCCTCTCATGACAAGAAATGTATCTGTATGACACTTAATTTTGTGCATCAGTCAGTGAAACGGGAAGGTAAAAGATGGTTAACCAGAATTTCGATACGCATAGCGATATTGTCGCACCGATGAATCAGGCTTTTGATAATGGCAATTTTTATGGACTGGAATATATCCTTGACGAGTTGGTTAGCGAAAAGCCGACGCCTGCAAATCAGAACGCGGTAGATTGGTTTGCGCTGCCGATTATTTTAGCTTAAAAAGCTTATGTTACGCATTGTCCATCACCGCCGCGAAAAAGACAGGCCACGGATGACACGGAAATATATCTTGTTTCCTGCATAGGAACATCCTTTGTAGGGCGTGCCTCATCCGCGCCTTAGCAACCAAGGCGCGCACGGCACGCCCTACTCACTGCCTCATCCCGGTCATTCCGTTAAGGCCTTTTCGCGGTTAATACGTAACCCTATGTAACGCCGTTTTCACAAGATAATGTTATCTTGAGCATCCCGAATATCTCTGGATAAGCCGCTCATGTATAAGACCCACATAGCCGATCAGGCCTACGATTTCAAAACCCTGCGCAACCTGATGGCCAAGGCTACCCCGGCACGTTCGGGCGACTATCTGGCCGGTGTGGGCGCCGTCAATAACCTTGAGCGGGTCGCGGCGCAGTGGGTGCTGGCCGATGTGCCGTTAAAACGGTTTCTTAATGAAGCGCTGGTGCCTTATGAACAGGATGAAGTCACCCGCTTGATTATCGACGAGCATGATAGCGCCGCTTTTGCGGCCATCAGTCACCTGACGGTCGGCGACTTTCGTAACTGGTTGCTGTCCGAGCGGGCGACAACAGCAGCGCTGACCGCGATAGCCCCAGGCGTCACTCCGGAAATGGCGGCCGCTGTATCCAAAATCATGCGTATCCAGGATTTGATTCTGGTCGCTAAAAAATGCCGTGTGATCACCCGCTTTCGGAACACCATCGGCCTGGAAAACCGCTTGTCCACGCGCTTGCAACCGAACCATCCTACCGATAATCCGGCCGGTGTTGCCGCCAGTCTGCTCGACGGCTTGCTGTACGGTTGCGGCGATGCCGTTATCGGCATTAACCCGGCTTCCGACAATCTTGAGGCGACCTCGCGCTTGCTGCACATGCTGCATGATGTAATCGAGCGTTATCAAATACCGACGCAGTCTTGTGTGCTGGCGCATGTAACGACGACCTTAAAGGCCATCGAACAGGGCGCGCCGGTTGATTTGGTGTTTCAATCGATTGCCGGAACGCAAAAAGCCAACGACAGCTTCGGCATCAACCTGGATTTATTAAACGAAGCCCGGCTGGCCGCGCTGGAACTGGGCCGGGGCACGTTGGGCGATAACTGCATGTATTTTGAAACCGGGCAAGGCAGCGCGCTGTCCGCCAATGCCCATCAAGGACTGGACCAGCAAACCTGCGAAGCCAGGGCTTATGCGGTCGCGCGCAAATTCAAACCGCTGCTGGTCAATACGGTGGTCGGTTTTATCGGCCCGGAATATCTTTACGACGGCAAACAGATTATCCGCGCCGGTCTGGAAGATCATTTCTGCGGCAAACTGCTGGGCCTGCCGATGGGCTGCGATGTCTGCTACACCAACCACGCCGAAGCCGATCAGGACGATATGGACATGCTGCTGACCCAATTCGCCGTTGCCGGCGGCACGTTTATTATGGGCGTTCCCGGCGCGGATGACGTGATGCTCAATTATCAATCCACGTCGTTCCATGATGCGCTTTATCTGCGCCAAGTGCTGGGCTTGCGGCCCGCGCCGGAGTTTGAGCAATGGCTGCAACAACACGGCATTTTTAATGCCGAAAACCAATTGCAACAACGGCCCGATGTACCCGCATTGTTTAAATCGTCTTTGCAAAACCTGAGTGAGTAAGGCGATGAGCAACGATAACGAACCGACGATTGCCCAAGATCCGTGGCACAGCCTGAAACAATTCACCCCGGCGCGCATCGCTTTAGGGCGGGCGGGAATGAGCCTGCCGACCCGCGCCTGTCTGGATTTTCAGCTGGCGCATGCGTTGGCCCGCGATGCGGTCAACATCCCGCTGGATTTTGCAGGACTCGAACAGCGCTTGAATGTGCAGGGCTATCAAACGCTGACCTTGCAAACCCAGGCGGAAAATCAGTCTGTCTATTTGCAGCGCCCCGATCTCGGACGCTTATTAAGCGCATCGGCTACGGCCTGTTTGCAGCACAGCGCGCCCATTCCGGTTGATGCGGTTGTCGTTGTTGCCGACGGTTTATCGTCTACCGCCATTGAACATCACGCCGAACCGTTTTTGAGTTTATTGCTGCCCGAACTGCAACAAAAGGGCTACAGATTGCCTCCGCTGTGTTTGGTAAAACACGGGCGCGTAGCAATTGGCGATGCTATCGCGGAACACTATGCAGCCAGTCTGTGTATCGTATTAATCGGTGAAAGACCGGGCTTAAGCTCGCCAGACAGCATGGGGATTTACTTTACCTATCAGGCCAGATCAGGCATAAGCACCGATGCCGACCGCAATTGCATTTCCAATATCCATAACAACGGACTGAGTTATCAGCAGGCGTTAAAGAAATTACTGTTTTTGCTTAATGAGGCCGAAAAGTTACAGTTTTCAGGTGTGAATTTGAAAGATGAAACCACCGACGCTGAGCCGAATGATCGCCTGAAACAGGCTAATTTTTTGCTGGATTAATTCTGCCGTTTTCGTATACGGCGATGTAGACGCTATCAAGGAGTCAACTGACTACAAGTAGAGCCTTAAAAACCACGCGAGAAAGCTTTATTACAGGGTGGATTTTGATGCTCTTTACCGGCAAATATTTAAGGTTGCGGCAGCGAGCAGATTGAAACCATCCGATTGAACAGGATGATTAAGCAGCCTTGCTAATAACAGCTAAAGTTAGTCGACTTTAATTTATTACAGGCTTTGATTGAATTTTTGAATATAAACTGCGGCACGGGTAATTGTGCCGCAGCATGTAACTTATAACTTAGCTGATGACGCTTACATTTTCAGCTTGCGGGCCTTTTTGGCCTTGCGCTACGCTGAACTGTACTTTTTGGCCTTCATCCAGCGATTTGTAGCCGCCAGAGTTATTGATTTGTTGAAAATGTACGAAAACATCGGGACCTGATTGCTGCTCGATAAAGCCGAAGCCTTTATCAGAATTAAACCATTTAACGATGCCAGTAGTCATTGTAGACATAAAAAGTCCTATAAAATATTTGAATATAAAAAGCCTTAAAAAGGCGGGTCAAGCCGGTAAATTTGGAAGTTACAAAATGAAAAACAGGACGAGGAACTACAGAAGATACATCGAAATGGTAAGCAGAGGGTAAATCTTATTTTCAAGCTGGGCGCAGTATGATCTTCTCAATACTATGAGTCAAGGTATATTTTTTCAATACGTGTAATATTTACCACAACCAACCTATATTTATCGGATTACGCACAAGTAAATATCGTGCCTTCCAAAGAACAAATTGTACAATTTCCGCTATCGAACGCCTTGGAAGATTGTTTACCACGATTGAACTGTTCGGGTTTTATTGGTATTTAAAAAAACCATCCTATAAACTATGCTAACGTGTTGGACGCACCAAGTTCCAGTATTAAAAGACAAAACTGAGGAGTAATAAATGGCAAAATCAGACGTGAAAGAGATCAAATGGCTTCCCGATGTGGAGGAACACGACTACCCGGCCGCTGAGTCCTATCTTAGCCTCCTTTACAACAATGATCGGGTTGCCGACATGATAACCAGTCTTAGAAGTGCTGCCATCGTGCAGTTCAAAGCCAAGGACATCTTCAGGGCATCTCAACTTCCACTGGCAGGCGTGAGCAATTTACATGTCGAGAAAGACAGGAAAAAGATTCAGAAAGGGGTAAGCCTCTCCCCTCTCCTTATAGTAAGAGACGAACCGCGCGGTAAAGCGGTAATTGCGGATGGCTACCATAGACTGTGTGCCATCTACGAGTTCGACGAAGATGCCTGGATCCGATGCAAGATCATCTGATGATGTACAAGAGCCTACTGCTTTAACAGACAGCATCGCGCATCACTCTACGAATATTAAAAATGAACTTTAATTTATTAGTGAAATACAGCGACCGTTGGCCGCCTAGACAATTATTGGCTGCCGATGCGGTTGCAGGTTTATCGGTAGCCTTTATTTTGTTGCCTGAGGCTGTCGCCTATGCCGCCATTGCACACCTTACGATTCAATCCGCTATAACTGCCGCATTGGTGGGCTTAATGTGTTACGCCTGGCTGGGAGAAAGCCATTTTGCTATCGTTGCGCCAACTTCATCCGCTGCGGCACTCCTGGCCGCAGTCGTTCTATCGATGCATCCGGTCGATGGCAATGCTGCCGCAGGTCTAGGCGTTGCTTTGGTCATATTGACGGGTGTCGGCTTATTAGTCTTTGCAAAAGCCGGACTCGGGCGGCTTTCGGCATTCGTTTCGCGCCCCGTGCTGCATGGTTTCTCGTTCGCTTTGGCGATAACCATCATTATTAAACAATTGCCCATAATACTCGGCATTAAAGTCCATGCCCCTGATCCTTTTCGAATTATCGTTGAGCTATTCAATCATGCCCATGAATGGGCTATCTGGAGCGCAGCCATCGGTTCCGGCGCGCTCATTTTGTTATGGGTACTCAAGCGTTGGCGCGCTGTGCCCGGCGCTTTTGTAGTGTTGGTTTTGGGTATCTGTTTAAGTAACGCGGTGAATCTTGCCGACTTTAATGTGGCTGTTGTCGGACCTTTGCAGCTTAAGTTGCCGGGTTTGAGCTTACCGCAATTACCAATGGAAAAGTGGCTCCAGTTGGCGGAGTTGGCGTGTGGTTTACTGGTTATCATCGTTGCCGAATCCTGGGGCAGTATTCGAAGCCTCTCACTGCTTCACGGCAATGTTGTGGAACCCAACCGTGAACTGTTCGCTCTGGGGGCAGCCAACCTTGTTTCAGGCTTACTCCAGGGTATGCCGGTCGGCGCAGGATTTTCAGTCAGTTCCGCGAATGAGCAAGCGGGAGCACAAAGCAAACTGGCCGGTGTAATTGCTGCATTAGTGTTGCTGTTAATGGTCGTATTCGGACAAGGGTGGATAGGGCTTATCCCGGAACCCATCGTTGCAGCGGCGGTTATCAATGCCTTAAGTCATGCGTTAAGTCCCAGATCACTCATTTACCTCTGGCGAATGGATCGCGATCAATATCTTGCGCTGGCTGCGATTATTGCAGTTTTAGCTTTTGGCGTGTTACATGGAATGCTGATTGCCGTTGGCTTGTCATTAGCCGCTGCGATACGGTCCTTCAGTCAGCCTTTGGTAAGGGAATTGGCGGAATTGGGGAATTCGCGCGATTATGTGGATAGAGAAAGTCACCCCAAAGCCCAACCTCAGGCCAATTTATTGATTCTACGCCCTGAAGAACCGCTGTTTTTTGCCAGCGTCGAAGGCATCCTGACCGAAGTTCAACAGCGCTTAAAAAGTAGAGACGATGTGCAGATTCTTATCTTGAGTCTTGAAGAAAGTGCAAATCTTGACAGCACGGCGGCTGAATGTTTAATTGAACTTGCTGACGATCTTAAACGCCAACATAAAGCGCTTTTATTGGCTCGAGTCAAAGATCCGATAAGACAGTTATTGCTAAAACTGGCAGAAGAGCAATTTCATGGCAAGCTCTTTTGGAGCGTAGCCGATGCGGTGCTTGGCGCTCAAAAAAATGCAACGCTAAATCCCTCTAACTCTGTTCGTCAACATTCCGCTCACGCTCCGTTTTCATAAAGACCAGCGATATTCATGTACTTCCCTACGTTTCCCCATAATTAATTTTGAAAAGATTTAGTGTTATCATTCAACTGTTTCTTTAAGAACTTTTTCTCAAAGAAATTTTCTACTTTTCAGGGCGTTAATTTCCTGAAAATCTATCGTTTTTATCTGCACTGGATTTACGTTCCAGCCCGCAACAAGGAATAATTAATGTCTCACATAGTAGTTTGTGCTCTGTACAAATTTGTCACCCTGGAAAATTATCAGGCTTTGCGTCAACCCCTGCATGATGTCATGGAAGCCAACCACGTCCGCGGCACCTTGTTGCTGGCCGGCGAAGGCATCAACGGCACGATAGCCGGATCACGCCAAGCCATCGACACCGTGCTGGATTGGTTGCGCAGCGATCCGCGTCTGGCCGATATAGATCACAAAGAATCGCTGACCGACACACTACCTTTCAACCGCGCCAAGGTTAAACTCAAAAAAGAGATCGTGACCATGGGCGTGGAAGGCATCGACCCCAAGCGCGTGGTGGGTACTTATGTCAGCCCTAAAGATTGGAACAAACTGATCTCAGATCCTGATGTGATACTGGTGGACACCCGCAACGACTACGAATTTAAAGTCGGCACCTTTAAAAACGCCATTAACCCGAATACAACCAGCTTTCGCGAATTCCCGGACTACGTTAAAGAAAATCTCGACCCCGGAAAACACAAAAAAGTGGCGATGTTTTGCACCGGCGGTATCCGCTGCGAAAAATCGACCGCCTTCTTAAAAGAACAGGGCTTTGACGAGGTTTATCATCTCAAAGGCGGCATATTAAAATACCTGGAAGAAGTCCCCGCACAGGAAACGCTGTGGGAAGGCGAATGCTTTGTCTTTGACGAGCGGGTGACGGTTAATCTCCAGCTTGAAAAAGGCAACTACGACCAATGTAACGCCTGCCGCCTGCCGATCACCGAAGCCGATAAAGCCAGCGAACACTATCAGCAAGGCGTTAGCTGCCCTCATTGCTACGATAAAATCACGGCCGAGCGGAAAACCCGATTCATCGAGCGTGAAAAGCAAATGGAATTAGCCAGAAAGCGCGGCGAAGCGCATATCGGTGCCGATGCGGCCAAGACGCTTGTGCAAAAACGGGTAGCCAAATTGCAACGGCGGCAACGAGAGTTAGAAGAGTAAATGACTTCGGTAGCGGATCAAATCCGCACCGTACTTTATTACTTTCACATCGTGAATAAGGGTGCGTTTAAGTTTAACGCACCCTACCAAGATTACCCGCCGACCTACCTGGTTTTCCGTGTGGAGTCCATGGAAGCGGGTATGCTGGCCTGTCGACACATAAATACAGTCCATAGTTTGCATCTAAAAACGCCCATCTCACCGGACAAATCAAAAAATCAAATCAACGCCCTCTTCCTGGTGCAGCAAGAAGATCGCCAGCCGTTTCTGTTATATTAAGGCGAATTCTTGCTGACCATAATTTCAATATGAACCATCACCCTACCATTCCCGCAGCCGAGGCTTTTAGCCTGCTTAGCGCCAATAATCAAGTGACTGTTATTGATGTAAGGTCGGAGGGGGAATATGAAAAGGCGCACTTTGAAAACACGGTAAACATCCCGATACTATCAGATGCCCATCGCCATGATGTGGGGCTGACCTATAAGACCGAAGGCTCGGAAGCCGCCAAAGCGCTTGGACACAAACTGGTCAGCGGCGATTATAAGGAGCGGATGATTCAGCAATGGTGCGAATCGATTAAAAGCCATCCCCGGCAACCCGCTTTGATCTTTTGTTGGCGCGGCGGCCTGCGCTCCCGGTTAGCCCAGGATTGGGTCTGTCAAAACGGACTTGAAGTTTTACGGGTCGATTCCGGCTACAAAGGCTTAAGACATGAGGCGCTTAAGGTCATAGAAAATCCCGCGCCCTTTATCGTCCTGTCCGGCATGACCGGATCGGGAAAAACCCGCTTAATCCATCAGCTCCGGCACTTTGTCGATCTTGAAGCGCTTGCCAATCATCGCGGCAGCGCTTTCGGAGCCTATCTTGGCAGAAGCCAGCCCCAGCAAGCCACGTTTGAAAACAAGTTGGCGCAATCGTTATATCAAGTTGCGGATAACTTTGTGCTGGAGGATGAAAGCCCCAATATCGGCCGATGCCATGTGCCTGACCTGTTTTATGCGCGAATGGTTCCGGCGCCGATGGTGATGATCGAAACACCGGCCAGGATTCGGGCATTGGAAATCTTTAAGGAATATATCCAAGCGCCTTTTGCAGGCGGCATGCCGTTACCCGAACTGGAGGCCGGCTTTGCCAAAAATGTCGAACGGATCAGGAACAAGCTGGGCGGCCTGGAGTGCGATAACATTAAGACTATGCTGAGCCAATCCTTCCAATTCGATGCGCTGAATGAAGCTTACGCAGACGCTTATCTCGACTGGATTGAGCGCCTGCTGACGCATTATTACGACAAACTGTATATCCATTCGCTGTCATTAAAATCACGAAAGACCTTGTTTAAAGGCTCCTGGCAGGACTGTCTGGATTTTTAGTCGATTCCCAAGAAAGAACCCATCAAGAGATCGATCTGTAAGAAAAAATAGGGTCCACGAAAATCACGAAAGACACGAAAAAAACAGTCGAAAAAATCGCGGTGCAAGATTTTTCGTGCTTTTCGTGCCTTTCGTGGACAATGCTTTTGATAGATTCATTATCGGAAATCCTTTGTATTATGAATAAAAATTCAACCCCGATAGTTTCAGACTTGGTTTTGCTCGGCGGCGGACATGCCAACATCCAGGTCTTGAAAATGCTGGCCATGAATCCGATTGGCGGGCTTAGGATCACCCTGATATCCGACCAAACGCATTCGCCGTACTCCGGCATGATACCCGGCTACTTGGCGGGCTATTATTCCTATGAAGAATGCCATTTCGATTTAAGACGTATCTGCGAGGAACTCGGCCAGCGTTTTATCAAGGCCAAAATCATCGGCATCGATCCGCAACGGAAAAAAATCCGGCTGGAGAACAGAGTGGAAGTCGGTTACGACTGCGCGTCCATTAACGTGGGCATAGCGCCTCAAAGCATAGAAAACTCATCGGACGAGGCGGCGTTAAAGCTTATCCCGCTTAAGCCTATTTCCAGGTTTATCGCGCACTGGGAGCGGTTGATCGCCGACCTGAAAGCTTACAAAGGTAGCAAATCGCTACAGATCGCCGTTGTCGGCGCCGGCGCATCCGGCGTTGAAATCTCGATTATCCTGAAAATGTTAATCGACCAACATAACTGGAATGCCGAGGTGAGCCTTATCCACCGGCATGAATTCCTGGTCTCGGCGAAAGACCATTCGGCGCAAAGAAGGCTGTCAAAAACGCTCAAAGAGCTGGACATAAAAGTCTTTAAAAACACCCAGGCGCTTAAGGAACAGGAAAACGGCTTAGTGCTTAAAGACGAACAAGGACTTACCCAGACTAAAGATTTTTATCGAGTGCTGACGGCTACGCAAGCTTCTGCGCCGCAGTGGTTTAAAGACTCGGGACTGCCGGTAAGCCAGGACGGTTTTGTAAAGGTCAATGGAAACCTACTGGTTGAAAACGAACACGACCTGTTTGCGGCCGGAGATTGCATACACTTTTCGCCGTCCCCGTTGAAAAAGGCCGGCGTTTATGCGGTCCGGCAAGGCATGGTGCTTGAGCACAATATCCGCGCTTTTTTCACCGGAAAGACGGCGTTAAAAACCTTTCATCCCAAGAAAAACGTGCTGTCTTTAATCACCATAGGCGAGCGCAAAGCCCTGGTTCATCAGGATAGCGCATCGATCCTCAGATGGATGTGGCCTTCATTGTTGTGGACGGTTAAGGACGGCATCGACAGGCGCTTTATGAAGCGCTTCCAGGCCAAGACTTTCAGCGTAAAGCCCCGGCATTTCGATAAAACCATGCCGATGCCCAAGACCACGCTGGTCCCCGAAGATTGGGAAAGCAATACCTGCGGCGGCTGCGGCAGCAAACTTGCCGCTTCCACGCTAACGCTGAGCCTGAACAAGCTGGACATCCCCACCGACGACGCCGTGTTGCTGGGCGTCAAGGATGGCGAAGACTGCGCGTTGACCCGGTTTTCCGAGCATAGCCTGTGCCTGCAAAGCATCGATCAATTCCGCTCGTTCATTTCAGACCCTTACTTGCTGGGGCAAATCGCCACCCAACATGCCTTAAGCGACATCTACGCGATGGGCGGCGTTGCCAAGACCGCGCAAGTCGGCCTGACGCTCGGCGCTGCAAACAAGAAGATTCAGCAGGAAGATATTTTCCAACTGATGTCGGGCGTGCTGGATATTCTGACCCAAAGCGCCGCCTCCCTGGTCGGCGGCCATACCGGCGAAGGCGCGGAGCTTGCCATATCGCTTGCAGTCCAGGGCGAAGTCGCGCCGGAGCAGGTTTTAAGAAAACAGCTCACTCAACCCGGAAACCGGCTGATACTGACCAAACCCATCGGCACCGGCGTCATCTTCGCCGCCAATATGCTGGCCCAGGCCAACGGCAAACTGGTGGATCAGGCGCTTTCAAGCATGCTGCAATCCAACAAAACCGCGATGGAAATCATCAAATCCTTTAGCGTTTCCGGCTGCACCGATATTACCGGCTTCGGCCTGCTGGGCCATGCGTTTGAGATGATGGGGAAAAATACCGGTCAGGTGGGCGTTAAAATCGACTACAAGGCGATCCCCTTATTCGATGGTGTTGACGAATTATTTGCCAAAGGCTATTACGCGTCTATTGCTGAGGAAAATTATCGGTCTTTAAGCGCAGTATTGGATGCCGAGATAAGCAATCAAAAGTTCCCGGCGCTGTTCGATCCCCAAACCAGCGGCGGGCTGTTGTTTTCAGTGCCGCCCGATCAGTCGGAAGAGTGTTTAAAAGCCCTGCATCAAAACGGTATAGCCAAGGCCTGTGTTATAGGCGAAGTGATTGATCAGCGGGAAATAGTCGTGATATAGCGATGACGTTTTAATCCGTCCCATCAGCGCCCGTCACATGCACCAGAAAGAGGTAGAACATTATGAAAAAGAAATTTCCAAAACTTAGAACCGAT
>scf_100011_pt388 | contig 13900 bp, 21 predicted proteins | sample Micenr1anaerobic_FD_49594 | JGI IMG/M metagenome (IMG submission 49594) | reverse complement strand
ATCGCAAGGGCTTTTTTTAAAGCTGTTTATTCCTTATTTGGTATAAACATTAGCAGCAGTTAAGCCTTTTGGACCTGATTCGATGTCAAAAGTGACCGTGTCGCCTTCAGTCAAAGTTTTGAAGCCTTCGCCCTGAATAACTGAATGGTGAACAAAAACATCTTCGCCGCCATCAGCAGGTGCAATAAAACCAAAACCCTTCGTGTTGTTAAACCACTTTACAGTGCCTGTTGCCATTTTGAAACTCCTAAAATAAAAACTTACGGTTAACACAGAACTACAACATTGATAACCGGACAACCTAACAATTTAGGAATCCCTTAACTCAACATCTGTTTTCTGACGCAGGGTATTGTACTGTTTTTTGATGATACTGTCATCAGCAGATTGTATAAAAAGCCGTCCGGCGTTAAAGATTCGGGATTGCCTGGCAGGTGATTGTTACTTACGGCGGAAGAAAGTGTGACGCTGTCATTCATTCGCAAGCTGTCGGTTGTGTGGGGCGATAGGTTAATACCCAAATCCTTTGCGGTTTTAACCGGCAACACCGCAACCATTGGCTGAACACCTGAGAACCGGGACTTGCCCAAGCGCTTTTAATAAGTGCTCACGACCTCGGTATGTGCTTAATTACTCGTCTTCCTGCCGTTCAATCTTATCCAGGCGGGCTTCCATTTCGGCATCATCGGGCGATTGATAATCGCCATCAGGCTTGGGCGCAAAAAGCCTGGAACAGACCAAGCCCAGCTCAAACAGCATCCACATCGGTACCGCTAATAATGTTTGCGAGATGGCATCGGGAGGCGTTAAAACAGCTCCTACGATAAACGCGCCGACGATGACATAAGGACGTTTATCGGCGAGGTCGGCGGGGGTTACCAGTCCGGTCCAGACCAATACGATGGTGAATATCGGCACCTCGAAGCAAACGCCAAACGCAAAAAACAGGGCCAGAACAAAATCGAGATACTTGGCAATATCGGTCATTACCGCTACACCTTCGGGTGCGGCGGCGGTCAAGAAGCCGAAAACCAGCGGGAAAACCACAAAGTAGGCAAAGGCCACGCCCATATAAAACAGCAGGGTGCTGGCAATCAGCAACGGCAAAATCATGCGTCGTTCCCGTTTATACAAGCCTGGTGCGACAAACGCCCAGAACTGATAAAGGATATAGGGAACGGAAATAAAGATCGAGACTACCAGCACCAGTTTAAACGGCGTGAAAAACGGGGAGGCCACATCAATAGCGATCATGGTGCTATTTTTCGGCATGTGCTGTAGCAGGGGGCCGGCCAGGAAGCTGTAGATTTCATTGGAGAATGAAGCCAGCCCCAAAAATACGACTAATACGCATAAAACCATTCGCAACAAGCGGTTGCGCAATTCAATCAGGTGACTGATAAAAGGCTGCTCTCCAGTCTCATTAAAATTACTTTGGCTCATGTTGTCCGGTTGTTATATCTGTCGGCAACTGCTCCTTGTGTTGCTCTGGTTCGGGAACGGCTCCTGCATCCAGGTCATCCTGGGCCCTTGAAGTCGTCGGCAACGGGTCAATCGTGGATTTGAGCGTGTCGGAGGTTTCGTCAATAATTTGCTGAACCTCTGCCATGCCGGACTGCTCCTTGAATATCTGGCGCAATTCTTCGGCTTGCAGTTCCAGCTTGATTTCTTCCTTGACGGAAGCCACCATGCTGCGTGTTTTACCCAGCCAGAACCCTGCAAGCCTGGCCACCTTGGGCAATCTTTCAGGACCTATCACCAATAAGCTGACCAGACCGATCAGACAAAGTTCCGAGAATCCTACATCAAACATAGGAATTAATCTTTATCGGTTTTTTTGGAAGTGACTTCGCCCTCAATGGCTTCACCCTTATCGGCGGCCGGCTTGTCTTCCTCGCCTTCTTTGATGGCCGTGCGAAAGCCTTTGATGGCTCCGCCCAGATCGGTGCCGATATTGCGTAAACGCTTGGTGCCGAAAACAACAATGACGATGGCTAATACAACTAATAAGTGAGTAACGCTGAGACCCATTTTTAACTCCAATGGAGACGTTGCAAGGCAACGCCTTATTTGCTGGAGACCTTGCAAGGCAAAGTCTTTACTTGTTACGTTGCGCCTTTTCTTCCAGACCGGACAAGCCGAAACGACGTTGCAGTTCCTGCAATACATCATCCGGCCCCAGTCCCTGATCGGCCAGCAACACCATGCAATGAAACCACAAATCGGCAGTTTCATAAATAATCTGTTTTTTATCGCCGCCTTTAGCGGCGATGACGGTTTCCGTCGCTTCTTCGCCGATTTTTTTCAGTATGCTGTCCAGCCCTTTGGCATACAGACTGGCTACGTAAGATTTATCGGCAGTTTCCAGTTTACGCTGTTCCAGAATTTGCGCCAGTTGTTGTAATACGTCGCTCATGATTTTTTATAAATAGTTTCGGGATCTTTCAAAACCGGCTCGACGGCTTGCCATTGCCCGTCAACCAGGCTGCGATAAAAACAGCTTTCACGACCGGTGTGGCAGGCAATGCCGCCTTCTTGTTCAATTTTAAGCAGAATTACGTCTTCATCGCAATCCTGGAATATACCTAATATTTTCTGCCTGTTTCCGGATTCTTCGCCTTTGCGCCATAACCTTCCGCGCGACCTCGACCAGTAAACCGCATAACCTTCGGCGACGGTTAGCGCTAATGACTCACGATTCATCCAGGCGAACATCAATACTTTTCCGGTTTCCGCCTGTTGCGCAATAACCGGCACCAGACCGTCCTCGGTCCAGCGTATCTCGTCCAGCCACGATGCACTCACAGGCGCACCTCTATACCGCGTGAGGCCATATGCCGTTTTGCCTGTTCAATGGTGTATTCGGCAAAATGGAAAATACTGGCAGCCAACACCGCATCCGCCTTGCCTTCAATAATGCCGTCAGCCAGGTGATCGAGATTGCCTACGCCGCCGGATGCAATCACCGGCACCGGTACCGCCTCGCTAATGGCGCGGGTTAACGGCAAATCGAAACCTTCGCGGGTTCCGTCCCTGTCCATGCTGGTCAGCAGGATTTCCCCGGCGCCGTAGTCGACCATTTTTTTTGCCCAGGCAATCGCATCAATACCTGTCGGCTTGCGGCCGCCGTGGGTAAAAATCTCCCATCGACTGGGTTCGCCTGCTTGACTGACTTTTTTGGCGTCTATGGCGACCACGATGCATTGCGAGCCGAAACGCTCCGCCGCCTCGCGGACAAATTCCGGGTTTGCAACCGCCGCGCTGTTAATGCCGACTTTATCGGCTCCCGCATTCAACATGCGGCGAATATCGTCCAGTGTCCTAATGCCGCCGCCGACCGTCAGCGGAATAAAAACCTCGCTGGCCACCTGCTCAACGACATGAACAATGGTGTCCCGATTGTCATGGGTGGCGGTAATGTCCAGAAAAGTGATTTCATCCGCGCCTTCGCGGTCATAGCGTCTGGCGATTTCTACCGGGTCGCCGGCATCGCGAATATCGACAAATTTTACGCCTTTAACGACGCGGCCATTATCGACATCCAGGCAGGGAATAATGCGTTTGGCTAAACTCATGGCTATTCAAATGATTCTGCTAATTTTTCGGCCGCTTCAAAATCCAGGGTGCCTTCGTAAATCGCCCGGCCGGTGATGGCGCCCATAATGCCGTCACTTGCAACAGCGCCCAAGGCCCTGATGTCATCCATATTGGTAATGCCGCCGGAAGCGATAACCGGAATCCGAATCGCGCGGGCTAATTTCGCTGTCGCCTCGACATTAACGCCGGACATCATGCCGTCCCTGGAAATATCGGTGTAGATAATGGCCTCGACACCGTATTCCTCAAAGTGCTGGGCCATATCGATCACATCATGTTTGGACAGTTTGGACCAGCCGTCAATAGCCACTTTACCGTCTTTTGCATCCAGCCCGACGATGATGTGACGCGGATATTCCAGCGCCATATCCCTGACAAAATGCGGCTCGTTAACCGCCTTGGTGCCGATAATGACGTATTCCACGCCGGCATTAAGATAAGCCTGGATAGTTTCTTCATCGCGAATGCCGCCGCCTATCTGCACAGGCACATCGGGGTAAGCTTCGACGATGGCATGAATCACGTCGGCATTTCTTGGTTTTCCGGCAAACGCGCCATCCAGGTCAACCAAATGGATTCTTTTTGCGCCCGCGGCAACCCATTTGCCTGCTACAGCGACCGGGTCATCGGAAAAAATCGTATTATCATCCATTCGTCCCTGACGCAAACGAACACATTTTCCTTCTTTTAAATCGATTGCAGGTATTAACAACATAACTTATAAAATCCTCAGCAGCGTGTAATTATTATAGGGGCGGATTTATCTGCCCAAAGACGAAATACCCAGAGGGTACAAGTGAATTCATCCCTATGCTTGCCCATCCCAATGCATAAAATTCTCCAACAGTTGCAAACCAACTGCCTGGCTTTTTTCAGGGTGAAATTGTACGGCAAAAACATTATCTTGTGCCAAAGCGCAGGTAAATGCATCCGGGTATTGCGTAGTCGCCGCCATTATCGCTGCATCATTCGGCTGGGCATAATAACTATGCACGAAATAAAAGCGACTGTCTTGGGGAATATTTTCCCATAGCGGATGTTGTTGCAGCTGATGAACTTCATTCCAGCCCATGTGCGGAATTTTCAGGGAATTTCCGTCGCTGTCTTTTAATGATTCGGGGAAATGTACGACATGCCCGGAAAAAACGTCCAGGCATTTTATGCCGCCGTTTTCTTCGCTGTCGCTCAATAAGGCTTGCATGCCTAAGCAAATTCCCAGTAAAGGCTTGCTTTTGGCAACCTGTTGGATAACATCGGATAAGCCCAATTGATTGAGCGCCTGCATACAATCCCGTATCGCGCCGACACCGGGAAAAACCACCCGGTCAGCGCGAAGGATCGAATCGGCATCGGACACACAAACAACATCGACTTCAGGCGCTGCATGTTGCAGGGCCTTCACGATTGAATGCAGATTACCCATTCCATAATCAATTACAGCGACAGAAGACATAAGAAATACAGGAAGGTTAAAGGCTGCCTTTGGTTGACGGCATCATGCCCGCCATGCGCGGGTCGGCGGTAATCGCCATGCGGATGGCGCGGCCCATGGCTTTAAAAATGGTTTCGGCGACGTGATGGGCGTTTGCGCCTTTCAAGTTGTCGATATGCAACGTTACGCCGGCATGGTTGACAAAGCCTTGAAAAACTCGCGGAACAAATCAACGTCAAAACGGCCGATCATGGCTTTCGGGTATTTAACCTCATAAAACAAGCCGGGGCGTCCGGAAAAATCGATGACGACTCGCGACAATGCTTCATCCAACGGTACGTAGGCATGTCCGTAACGAACAATGCCTTTTTTGTCTTGCATGGCTTTAGCAAACGCCTGGCCTAAGGTAATGCCGATGTCTTCAACAGTGTGGTGGTCATCAATATCCAAATCGCCTTTGGCTACAATATCCATGTCAATCAAGCCGTGTCTGGCAATTTGATCGAGCATGTGCTCAAGAAAGGGTACGCCCGTCGAAAATGAGGTTTTACCCGATCCATCCAGGTTGATTTTAATTTTGATTTGAGTTTCAAGCGTATTTCGCTCTACTTCTGCAGTACGTTGATCCATGTTTGCATTATGTATATTAAAGACTGTCGGCATTTTACTATGACAAGCAAGATTTTGCAGTGTTTGTTATTTGTAAATGTGCAGTTTATAAAACGGTTCATGGACGCAGGTCCGGTTACGGAGAAGGCGATGTTTTTGATGAGCAATTGGACAGACCCGCGCAATGGCCGAGCCTGCTCAGGCCGCGATGTCGATGTAATTTTGAGCGTACATTATCTTAAGCTTTGACTGGCTTTTTTTGTGGTTATTTTTTGAGACAATAGCCATGTCGCCAAAATAGGAGACGGATTTTAAGAAAGTTCAATAGGATGTTGCCAAGGATGGAACGAAATGCCAACCAAACCGGCGATTTTTAGTCCCAGCACACCTCTCCGTGTTCTGGGACTTTTTTTGAAATCAGCACAGTGTACTCACACTGTAATCGACCATTCGCACATCCCGATGCGGATAAACCTGCCCCTTGGTTTTCCTGCCATTAAGTGGTTTTTTAATAATGTGCTACCCTTCAAACTAGATTATCTTGTTAATTTAAACATTGCTTTCGTTTTTCGCCTACTGTTGGTGATGATGTTCGGATTGATAAACAATGGCTGGTTTCTCAATATTTTTATTCTTGATAGGCCGCAATAATTCTCCAAGGAGCAAGCTGTGAATGATGCGTCACCTACAGATGGACTGACATTTAAGCTGAGCGATGACGGCAAGTTGCTCGCAACATTTGAAGCGAGTGACTGCAAACCTCCGCTGGATGAAGCAACGATCAAAGCGGCATTGGCTAAGCAAGGCCTGTCCAACCTGTTCCTGCATGAAAACGCACTCTCAAACCTGGTAAAACGGTACAACAGTCCTGGTGAGGGTTTTGTGCTGGAAATTGGCGAGCGCCGGGACGGCGGATGTACGCTCAAAATTGACGACGACAAAATGACCGCCAGGCTTACTTTAATCCCTCCATACGGCGGCGCACCCGTCGCGCTATTTCAAATCCAGCTGGCTTTGCAGGAAAAAGGGGTCGTCAGAGGCATCATGAAAAATGAAATCGAGGCGGCCTTAAAGGAAGGCTACGCGACAGAACGTATCATCGCTCAAGGGTTGCGCCCCGTGCGGGGTATTGACGCGCGGTTTCAAAGCCTGATACCGCAAATAAGAGAACGGAAACCCCAGGTCAACGAGCGCGGTATCGCTAACTACCGCGATCTTGGACAGCTTATTGTGGTAAAGCCCGGCGATCCGCTGATGTGCCGTACCCCGCCCACCGAAGGTAAAAAAGGCTGGGACATTACCGGGCAAGCGCTTATGCCTCAACCTGGGCAGGACGTACAGTTTGCCCCGGGGCTACAAGGCGTAGAATTGGACCCGGATGCCGAACTTGACCCGGATAATAACTCCCTGCTGTTGGCTGCGATCGCCGGCCAACCCAAGTTGGTTCCTAATGGCGTTGTGGTGGAACCTACCATCGCGCTGTCGCTGGTGGATATTTCAACCGGAAACATGAGTTTCGATGGCACGATCAATATCAAAGGCGACGTCAAGGACGGGATGAAAATCCACGCGACTGGAGATGTGTTCGTGGGAGGGACCGTCGAAGCGGCAGAAATTGAAGCGGGTGGAAATATCGTTATAAAAGGCGGCGTGATCGGTCATAGCGAACATAGCGGCGATCCAAACGAAGTGTCTACCTTTAACGCGATAATTATCAGCAAAGGTTCAATCAGCGCGCACTTTGCCGAAAACGCCTGTATGGAAGCGGGCGTAGATATTATTATTGAAGAGTTCTCCATGCATAACCATTTGACCGCACTTAATCGGGTGTTGGTGGGGAAATCCGTCGGAAAAAAGGGCCGCATCATCGGCGGCATTACCAGTGCATCGGATCTGGTAAAAACAGCCATAATCGGTTCGAGCGCGGGTTTTGTAACCAAGGTCAGGGCAGGTTTCAACCCTTACCTTCAGGCCGAGCAGGACCGGCTTAAGGTTGAGATTGACGCTCCTTGAAAAGGAGCAGGAGGACCTGAAGAAGATTATCGCCTTTGTTCTGGCGCATCCTGAAAAAGATAAAAACGGCTTATTAAACAAAGCTCTCCACACCAGGGAAAAGATTGAAGCTGGATTGCACCCGGCTTCATGTCGACCGAACCCACCTTCTGTCGGAAATGACTCTTGCCGAGCATGTCCAGGTTATTGTCGAAGAGGCTGTTCATGCCGGCGCCGAAATCCAGATTGGAAATGCTGTTTGGAAAAATAACGAAGAACGAGGTAAAGGTGTTTTTCAAATCGTCGAGAATGAAATTGTTTTTGGAAACATCATGTTGAGCGTCAATGAATCACACTGAAACGGGCAAACGCTATCTCCTGGTTTGATTATTGACAAGGATAGATGTGATAAAATCCCTCTCGGGATAACACAAACGGGGGATATTATGTATTGCCCGCTATCTTCCTCCTGTTCACATCCTTTACCTGCATAAAGCCAGGGATGGAGTGTCGTAGAGCCTGCCGGAGCCTATCTTGACAACGTTCGTGGCTTTAAAAATGAACAAGACAAAAAACATTAATAAATACTGAGAAAATACTATGAAATTTAATCCATGTACTGATAACTGCACTTACGAAGGAACTCGTTGCGAAGGCTGCGGCAGAACGCACGAAGAAATAGCCGAAACTAAAAAGCTGGTCATGGCGGCAGTGGATTTTGCCCAAACGCAGGGTTATGAAAATATTGAGGATTTTGCAAACGCTATCGGACAGAGCATACTTAAAAAACTAAAGAAATCCGCTGCAAAAAAATAGTGGAGTTAGCCAAAACACCTATGACAATCGCCCCTGAAATTATCGGCTATTTAGCCGCGACACTCACTACCGCCTCCTTTGTACCTCAGGCAATATTGACCATAAAAACCAAAGATACCGAATCCCTTTCTTTGGGCATGTACAGCACCTTTACGCTGGGCGTATTGTGTTGGCTTATTTACGGGATTTATCTTGATGATAAGGCCATTATTTTTGCAAATGCAATAACACTGCTGCTGGCCGCGTCGATACTGTTTTTCAAGATATACAACGTAGTGTACAAGAAAAAAGCATAATCAAATTTATGCCCGCTGGAGAATCTCCAGCGCATTTCCGTCCGGATCACGGCAAAACAACGCTTGTCGACCGGATTTGCTCAAGGTGTAGGCGATACCGTTTTTATCCAGTACCTCCCGAACCGGCGCCAGTTCCTGCACACTTAAGGCGATATGTCGGTCACGACCGCCGTGCTCGGGGCGGCCGGTGACCGGGTCGGGATTTTCCAGTTCCAGCAAATGAATCTGCTGCGCGCCCAACTGCAACCATGCGCCCGGAAAGCCCAGATCGGGCCGGTCGGTTTGTTGCATGCCGAGCACATCGCAATAAAATGTCAGCGAAGCGACGGTATCGGCAACAATGAGACTGGCATGATGCAGGGTAAAATTAAAGTTTGGCATTAGGCTATCTGGAAAGTTTATCTAAATTACAAGCTTTTTACTTTGTCCAATACGTCCTGGGCATGTCCCTCGGGCGTAACGCCATACGCGGCATCGACCAATATGCCTTCTTTATTAATAATGAAGGTGGAACGAAGAATCGCCATGCTTTTAACGCCATTTTTTCCCGTTCCTGCCATACGCCATAACTTTCACAAAGTTCGCCATCGACGTCGGCCAGTAAATCCACTTTCAGGTCGAATTTCTTAATGAAATCTGTATGACTGGCGCAAGAATCCTTGCTCACACCGATAACCACGGTATCTGCCTTGGCAAATTCCCCGGCAAGCTGGGTAAACTGGTTTGCTTCTATGGTGCAGCCCGGCGTGTCATCCTTGGGATAAAAATACAACACGACATTCTTTTTCCCTAAGTAGTCGGACAAATTAACCGTTTCATTAAATTGATTTTTTGAGCTGAACAGGGGGGCTTTTTGGTGTTTTTCTAACATGGGAATCTCCTTGCGAGTTCACGGATTGTTAAAACCTGAAACCGCAGTGTAAGCGCAATCAAAGTTTCGCTGCAAGCCCCATAAAACCCGGAGGTATGTGCGTTAATTAGTCTGGGACGTGAAAAAAGCTTCTTTTATTCACCACGAACGACTGCAAGGACAGATTTTTGCTCCTGCAAAATCTGCATTCCCCACATCCCTGTGGGTTATGCAGGAGGTAGAGCAATGCAGGAGCAATTGCCGAGGCACGAAGAACACGAAGTTTTATTTCTTCGTGTTCTTCGTGCCTTCGTGGTGATAATCTTTTAATTAGTTATCTGATTATCAATCAGAAATTACGATCACGCCTTATTCTCGCCGCCGAACAGCTCCAGCAAACGCGGCAGGAAATTGGCCAGTTCCAGCGACATAATCGAGAAATCCACATCAAACTGCTCTGCTTCAGAGTCGGTATTAATGTCGGACACCTGATCCTGAATCAGGTCAAGAAACTTAAGGCGTTTAACGGCCAGATTTTCATCGATAATGAAAGAAATACGATCAGCCCAATTCACCGCCAGTTTGATGACTTCTTTGCCGGTATCCAGATGGTTCTTGATTTCCGGCAGACTCAGGTCATGGCGCTTGCAACGGATAATGCCGCCTTCCTCTTCAGGTGAGCGCAATTCGCATTCGTCTTCGATGGTGATGTCGTCCGGCGCTTGATTATTGACCAGCCACTCGGTCATGACTTTGACCGGTTTTTCGATGGTATTAAGCGGAACGGCCGGTAACGAACCCAGGCATTTGCGCAAACTGCTCAGCAAATCTTCGGCTTTTTTGGCGGAAGCCGCATCGACGATCAGCCAGCCGCCTTTAGGGTCGATATAGGCGTAAGTCTTGTTCGAGAAGGTGAAGGCTCTGGGCAACAACTCAAAGATAAGTTCATCTTTGATAGCCGTGCGTTCTTTTTTGGATAATTTACGGCCTTGCTGTTCTTCGGTTTCAAGAATCTTGTCCTGCATCATTTCATTGACGACGGACGCGGGCAGGACACGTTCTTCTTTTTTTCCGCACAGCATCAAAAAGCCGTTCGCGCTATGCACCAGCTGTTCGGACGATTTTCCCAGCGGTGAAGTCCAGCCGAAAGTAAATTCTTCATGACTGCCGCAGGGGCGAAAAGCCATTTGTTCAAGTTTTAGTTCCAGGTCTGCTGGAGCCAAAGTGAAATCTTCAGTAAGACGAAAAATGCTCAGATTTTTAAACCACATGTGCAACGGAACCCTTGTAAATAAAATGACTGTGCATTATCGCAAATTTGGCGATGTAAAAATAAAGTAAATGAGATAAATAATAGAACGCCGATGACGCGGATTAGACAGATTTAAACGGATTTTTTCTTTTATTCAGTCATGTAGGTCGGGTTAGGCGATAGCCGTAACCCGACACATTCGCGCAAAAATGTCGGGTTACGCTATCGCTAAACCGACTTACGAGGCTGCCTAATGTACAGAATCAAAACCAAATCAACTTCCCCGCCATCACAAACAACAGCAGCGAAAAATAGCGTTTTAATTTTTCCGCAGGCAGTTTATGGGCCAGCTTTGCGCCTATCGGAGCGGTATAGATACTGGTCAGTACTATGCCCAGAAAAGAAGGCACGTAAATATAACCTAAACTCCACTCCGGTAACTGCGACGCATCCTTGCCCAGCAGCGCATAGCCCACCGTTCCCACCAAAGCTAGCGGCAAGCCGCAGGCGCTGGCTATGGCTACGGCATTGCGCATCGGCGTTTGGAAATGGACTAAAAAAGGCACAGTGAGTGTGCCTCCGCCTATTCCGAGTAGTGACGACAGCAGCCCCATGATGCCTGCCACACCAAAATCCAACTCTTTGGAGGGTTGCTTTTGTCCGGGTTTCGGCTTGAATTGCAACGCCATTTGCACGCCTACGGATAATAAATAGATGATAAATATAAAGCGTAATACGTCACCGGCTATATGGTCCGCGACCACGGCTCCGACAGCCGCGCCGATCATAATCCCCGGTCCCATGGCCAGCACTTTATCCCACAACACGGAATTCAAACGATGATGTGCCAGCACCGAAGAGATCGAGGTGAAAATAATGGTCGCCAGTGAGGTTGCCACCGACATGATCATGACCAGTTCTGCGGGAAATCCTTGCCCGGCAAACAATACCGCTAAAACCGGCACAATAATCAGGCCGCCGCCTATCCCGAAAAGTCCTGCCATTAATCCTGAAACGGTGCCTAATAAAAGACTGGCTAAAAAAATTGCGATCACTTTATTCCCCTGATGATGTGTTGCTCAGCTGTACGGCCATTATGCCTTTTTTTGAATGCGGCTGTGCTATTCTAGGCGCATTATTAAACGGCTTGAGTAACTGAGTGGAAATATACCTTGTTGGCGGTGCGGTGCGCGATAAATTGCTTGAACTTCCGGTCAAGGAACGGGACTGGGTAGTGATCGGCGAGACTCCCGAATCCATGGTGCGACAGGGATTCAGGCCGGTAGGCAAGGATTTTCCGGTATTCTTGCATCCGAAAACGCATGAAGAATATGCATTAGCCAGAACCGAAAGAAAAACCGCGCCCGGTTATAAAGGCTTTACCGTACACGCATCGCCCGATGTCAGTCTGGAACAGGATTTGATCCGCCGCGACCTGACCATCAATGCGATGGCAATGACGCCAGAAGGGCAGCTTGTTGATCCTTACGGCGGGCAACGTGATCTTGAAAAACGCATTTTCCGGCATATTTCACCGGCCTTTGCCGAAGACCCGGTGCGGATCTTGCGTATCGCCCGCTTTGCCGCCCGATACGGTCATCTCGGCTTCACGCTGGCTGAGGAAACCCGGATTTTGATGCAGTCCATGGTGACGGCGGGGGAGGTCGATCATCTGGTTCCCGAACGGGTCTGGGCGGAATTGTTTAAAGCGTTGGGTGAGAAATCGCCCAGCGCTTTTTTCTACACCTTAAAAGATTGTGCGGCACTGGATAAAATTTTCCCGGAAATAAATGGTTTATTCGGCGTGCCGCAGCCGGAAAAATATCACCCGGAAATCGATACCGGCATTCATGTCATGCTCTGTTTGGAGCAGGCGGCGCGATTGTCATCCAGCCTCGAAGTCCGGTTTGCGGCATTAGTCCACGACTTGGGCAAGGGCATGTCGCCTAAAGAACACTGGCCGCATCATTACGGGCATGAAACCCAGGGACTGCCCATTTTGGAACGCATGTGCAGCCGTTTGCGGGTGCCTAACTCGTTTAAAGCGCTGGCCTTGCAGGTCATGCAATACCATACTCACTGCCACCGGGCTTTTGAATTACGCGCTTCAACAATAACCGATATGCTGGCCGCTTTGGGAGCCTTTAAGCCGGTTAATAAATTGCCCGAATTTTTGCTGGCCTGCGAGGCGGACGCTAGAGGCAGAACCGGGCTTGAAAACATTGCCTACCCTCAAGCCGCGCTGTTGAGCGGCGCAGCCAGGGCGGCGGCATCCGTTGACACCTCGGCTATCCTGAATGGCGAACTTAAAGGGGCGCATATCGGCGAGGCGATTCGCCGCTTGCGAATCAAGGCCGTCGCCGAGTTTATCAAAGCGGAATAAAAGCCCCGGCACCGGGAAGGGTGTTGAATAATGCCGCAAAGATCATTATAGTTAAATTCCTTTTTTACCTTATGTTGTAATCATAACCATGCCTTCTTTCGACATCATTTCCGAATTCGACAAACACGAGCTTACTAACGCGGTTGACCAAGCCAATAAGGAAGTCAGCACGCGCTTTGATTTTAAGGGCACCGACTCAAGCTTTGAATTGAATGACGATAAAGTGATCATGACGTCTCAATCGACGTTCCAGTTACAGCAAATGTTCAGTGTTATTTGCGCAAAACTTACGCGACGCGGCATTGATATAGCTTGCATGGAGACGGGCGATGCAAAGCCAAGCGGCAAGGGAATGCGTCAGGAAATTACCATGAAGCAGGGGCTGGATAAGGAAGTGGCCAAAAAATCGTTAAATTGATTAAGGACAAAAAACTGAAAGTCCAGGCCGCCATTCAGGGCGATCAGGTCAGGGTGACCGGCAAAAACAGGGATGATCTACAGGATGTGATTAAGATGCTGAGAGAAGAAAAGCTGGAAATGCCGTTGCAGTTTGAGAATTTCAGGGAGTAGAAGCAAAGCTCAATGAATCTAAATTTCGCTAAAAACAACGTCTTCTTAGAGTTCCCACGTTCCGCGCTCGTCGTTATACACAAGTATTTTTAAAGCGCGTCAT
>scf_100008_pt20 | contig 14236 bp, 20 predicted proteins | sample Micenr1anaerobic_FD_49594 | JGI IMG/M metagenome (IMG submission 49594) | reverse complement strand
TTTTTATGGCTTAGTATTTGCCAAAGTTTTCCAGGATAAATGTTTGGTGGCATGTGAAATTTAAGGTGCGTTGCTGCAGCATGAGAAAGTGCCGATGGGTGCTCGCATAATTATTATTTAACAGGCAGCTTTCTAGCGCATTTGCCGGTTGCTGAATGTCCATTAAGCCACAAAAACTCACCGAACCATTCAATTTGTGCGTAATTTCCCGGGCAAGATCGTATTGCTTGTTTTCCAGTGCATCTTTGATATCAATGACTTGCAACGGTAGTTCCTCGAACAACTTTTCAAAAAGGGTCAGCGTAAGGCGCCGGTTGTTTTTGGTTTTACTCAGGAGTATTTGGATATAATCTAAAGCTAAAGCCTTTGTTTTCCAAAGATCTATAAGCTCATTGAGTCGTTGCTCTGTTATGGGGCCAGTCAGGATGTCGTCAAACTCTGCTGGGCATTGTTGCTCGCTTTGGGAGTCTTTTGCTGGATTAACGATAGCAATGACCGGTGTTTTGCTGTTCATGCCAAGAGGGTCTTTGATGCGAGCGATAAGTTCCGACTGCCAGGGATGGCGGAAGTGTCGCAATCGGTCGGGAACCGATGCGACCGACTGCCAGGGATGGCGGCCGAGACTGCTCCCGGCAGTCCTCGGCATTTCCTCCATCCATGGAGGGCAGAAGTGTCGCAATCGGTCGGGAGTCGTTGCGACCGAACAGTTTACAGTCAAGTCAAACAGTATCAGGTCGAATTGAGTCGCTTCAATGTGCATTAAAATATCATCGTATTGGGTGGTTGCAATAATATCTTGGCGGCGTTGATTAAATGATGAATGGTTAATGTCGATGTCACCGGTCATTAATACAATAAATGGCTTCTTCAATGGCATTTTTATTTTTCCTGAGGAATGATGCTGCTTTGATGAGGAATTGCACAGAGATCATCAAGAACATTTATCGTGGAGTGGTTGGATCGTTTTGGCTGTGATAGAAGGTTTTATTTAATTTCATTATGTGTGTAATAAGGTGTCGGTTTTCTGGCGGCTTCATTTTTTAAGGTCGCGGTTCTTTGAGCGTATTTATTTGCTTAACTATTCGAGACTTATAATTAATACTTGGTGCAGTTAATTATTAACGTTTACAAGTATTCCTATCTTATTCTTTTAAAAGGATCTTTTTTCTTGTATGATTTGGTTTTACGATGTCGGTTAATGATAGCATTCAGCTGTTGGTTAGTGTTGTTTACAGAGGTAAGTGGATTGCAGTTATAGTTTATTAGATTGTTTTTGCACGTATTATTATTCTGTGGACTTCAAATTGCTTAATTACTGATTAAAAACTAAAGGGTTTGTAACATGGCTGAACTTGAGCAAGAAGGCGGAGAAGGGAAAAAATCTCCTAAAAAGCTGATTATCATTATTGTCGCGGCAGTAATTTTATTAGCAGTGGGTGGCGGTGTCACTTTCTTCCTTATGAAAGGGGATTCATCTAAAGGCGAAAAAGTTGAACATGTTGACGAGGATGAGGCGGCAGCTCATGCAGAAAAACTCTATTTTGATATGAGTAAGCCCATTGTTGTCGACTTTCCCAAGGGGGCGACAGTTAAACACGGACGAATTACGGTGTCTATATTGGTAGAAGGCGCCGAAACTATTGAGGTTTTGAAGAAAAATGAACCTATGATGCGCAATAATCTGTTGATGCTGATTGGTGCGCAGGATCCAGCCAATTTGAATACCCGTGAAGGAAAGGAGATGTTAGCTAAAGCCATGTTGGATGATGTGACCGCCGTTTTAATAAAAATGGCAGGGAAGGGGCAGGTTAAAGAGATATTTTTTACTTCATTTGTAATGCAATAACATGAGTGATTTACTCTCGCAGGCAGAAATCGATGCACTGCTAAACGGTGTTAGCGACGGAGATATTGAAACAGAGGATGAGTCCGAGTTTTATTCTGAAGCGGGCGCTGAAGAATTTTATGAAAAAGGCGTGGTCAGAGAGTATGACTTTGCCAGTCAGGAAAGAATTGTCCGTGGGCGTATGCCGACCCTGGAAATGGTTAATGAGCGGTTTGCCCGATTTATCCGTATTTCGTTATTCAATTTCTTACGTCGTTCGGCGGAAATTTTTATATCGGGCATTCAGGTACAAAAATTTTCTGAATATATACAAGGACTGCTGGTTCCAACCAACTTAACGATTGTTCGGTTTAACCCTTTACGTGGCAAGGCGTTGATCGTCATTGATCCGCGACTGGTTTTTACCGTAGTAGACAATTTTTTTGGCGGTGCCGGACAATTTTATAATCAGACCGAAGGAAGGGAATTTACACCGACTGAAATGCGGGTGGTTCGGATCATCATCGATATGATTTTCAAGGACTTGAAGGAAGCCTGGAAGCCGGTCATGGAACTCGATTTTGAATATGTGGGCGCAGAAATTAATCCGCGGTTTGCCAATATTATCGGACCTGGAGAGATTATTGTTATATCCACCATTCATGTCGAGCTGGAAGGCGGGGGCGGTGACGTCAATATTGCAATGCCCTATGCGATGCTTGAACCCATCCGGGAGTTACTGGATGCCATCAGTAGCGACAGTGGCGAGGTAGACGGCGGTTGGCAGGCCGCATTGCGCGGCGAAGTACTGAGAGCGGAAGTGAGTATAAACAGTCTTCTGGTGGAAAAAACATGACCATAAGAGACGTTATGCGGTTAAAAAAGGCGATGTAATACCTATTGATATGCCGGATACGGTGATTCTTAAAGCGGAAGGAATTCCGGTATTTGAAGGTAAGGTCGGCATTTCGGATGGTAATTATGCGATACAGATTATCGATAAGGTAAAGTCTTGAATCAACCTGGCGCAATTCAGGATTTGATTGTAACAATATTAAGTTGGGAAATAAGATGAGCGAATATCCAAATACACCAGAGGACGGGGAAACGATTGATGATTTTGAGGCGGCTGCATTTCAGGAATTTAATAATCAGTTTGAAGATAAAAAGTCGTCTTCAAGCGTAGGCGATGAAGTTAATCTTGATGTTATTTTGGATGTTCCCGTTACTATTTCCATGGAAATAGGCCGGACACAGATTAATATCAGAAATCTTTTGCAGTTAAACCAGGGCTCGGTTGTTGAGCTGGAGCGTTTTGCCGGAGAACCGCTTGATGTACTGGTAAACGGCACACTGATCGCCCATGGTGAAGTGGTGGTGATCAATGATAAATTCGGTATCCGCTTAACCGACGTGATAAGTCCATCGGAACGGGTTAAACGATTAGCCTGATGCCTGAAAAAATAATGGTCGCGTGGCTGATGTTCTGGTGGTTTCCTGCCAGCTTTGCTGCGCCGGGCGTGGACGTTCCAAAACAGGCAGTCAGGACGATTTCTTCCGGAGATATGCTCCATTGGGGCGTTGGGCTGCTGATAGTCTTGGCTGTCTTTTTTTTCTGTGTCTGGGGAATGCGCAAGTTAGGCGGAATCTCTGTCAACGGCGCAGAAAAAATGCGTATTGTCGGCGGCCTGTCGTTGGGTATGCGGGAAAAAGTCATTTTGCTCCAGGTCGGGAAAAAGCAGCTTATTTTGGGTGTGACGCCGGGACGTATAGATGCTTTGCATGTGTTGGAAGGTGAAGATTGTTTGAATAGCAATGAGCCTCCGTCTATCGGGAAAGACAGCGGATTTGCTGCCATTGTGAAGCAAGCGATGAAGGGACGATCTGATGGCTAAAAACATGTGGTATCGGTTGTTGATTATCGGCATGGCTTTTTTGTTGATCGAAACACCGGCTTACGCGGCAGCGGGGATTGAAGCGGTCACCGTGACGACGGGCAAGCAAGGCGCCCAGACGTATACGGTAACAATCCAGATTCTGGCGTTAATGACCTTGTTAACGGTGCTTCCGGCGTTGTTGTTGACCATGACTTCATTTACCCGAATCATGATTGTGCTCAGCTTGCTACGGACGGCTTTAGGCACCGGTTCGGCGCCGAGTAATCAGGTGTTATTAGGCTTGTCCATGTTTTTGACTATTTTCATTATGATGCCGGTTTTTGACAAGGTGAATGCCGAAGCCGTCCAGCCTTATCTCGAAGAAAAAATTGACGTTACTGTCGCCATTGAAAAAGCGTCCGAACCCTTCCGGCAATTTATGCTAAAACAGACCAGAGAGGCCGATCTGGAATTATTTATCAGGATTTCCGGCAAGGCGGAGCTGGAATCGGCCGAAAATGTGCCGTTTTCGTTATTGCTGCCGGCTTTTGTGACCAGTGAATTGAAAACGGCATTTCAAATAGGCTTCCTGATTTTCTTGCCTTTTTTAGTCATCGATTTGGTGGTTGCCAGCGTACTGATGTCCATGGGTATGATGATGTTGTCACCGATGATTATTTCCCTGCCTTTTAAAATAATGCTGTTTGTTCTCGCTGACGGCTGGTCTTTGATCATGGAAATGCTGGCGGCAAGTTTTTATGTTGTGTAAGGTCGGCAGGTAAATTATGGTACCGGAAACGATTTTCATGGTTGGGCAGGAAGCGATGATTGTTGCGGTTAAGCTGACTGCGCCGGTGTTGCTACCCTCTCTGGCAGTCGGCCTGATTATTGCGATGTTTCAAGCGGCCACCCAGATTAATGAGGCGACCTTGACATTTGTGCCCAAGGTCATCGTGATCGGAATTGTTTTGATGATTATGGGGCCGGGGATGCTGCAAATGTTCCTTGATTATTTTCAGGGCTTGATCAGGGATATTCCGCATTTAATTGGTTGAATTTTGAACTTTACCGAAGCGCAAATTCTCAGCCAAACGGCATTGTTCATCTGGCCGTTAATGCGCATTAGTGCGATGTTTGTAGCGGTGCCGCTGTTTAGCATTAAAGCCGTACCGGCCCGAGTCAGGCTGATCCTTTCCGTGGTCATAACGCTTGTGGTCATGCCTTTGCTTCCTCCTTTGCCGTCTGTTGAAATGTTCAGCTACGCCGGGTTTATGACGGCTATTGCACAGGTTATGATCGGGTTGACGACCGGTTTTATTCTGCAGTTGGTCTTTGCCGCAGCCGTTTTTGCAGGGCAAGGCGTCGCTTTAAGTATGGGTTTGGGTTTTTCGATGATGGTCGATCCGCAAAGCGGACAGCAGGTGCCGGTGATTGCGCAGCTTTATACGGTGACCACTACGTTAATTTTTATCAGTTTGGATGGACACTTGTTGTTAATACAAATGCTGTTGGATAGCTTTAAAACCTTGCCCATCGGCATTGACGGTATAGATAAAGCGGGCATCTGGTCGATTATTGCCTGGAGCAGCCGGATGTTTGCCGGCGGCTTATTGTTAACCATGCCTATCATTGCCAGTCTGTTGTTGGTGAATATTATTTTTGGGGTGGCGGCCAGAGCGGCTCCGCAATTACAAATTTTTTCAGTGGGCATACCGGTAACCTTGATGTTGGGTCTGCTGTTGATTTGGAAAACATTGCCTGATGTGCTGGATCAATTTTCGGGAATGTTAACGGATGCCTACGATTTGATCGGGCAGTTGTTGCGATTGTAGATGAGTTATGTCAGATAACGACGATAAAACCGAAGACCCCACCGGTAAGCGTCTTGCCGACGCCAGAAAGAAAGGCCAGATTCCAAGGTCCAGGGAACTTAACACCTTTGTCATCCTGATGGCGAGCGCTACTATGTTGCTTACGCAGGGCGGCACAATCGGCAATGGACTGTTAAAAATCATGCGGACTACGTTTCAGCTGAGCCGCGCAGCCATTTTCGATCCCGATAGCATAACGCTGTATTTAAAGCAGGTCATGATAGACACGGTCATGTTGCTTGCGCCGTTTATGGCGGTGATGGTCGTTGTCGCAATCGTTACGCCCATATCGATGGGCGGCTGGGTATTCAGTTGGGAGGCTATAGCTTTTACTCCGTCAAAAATGAATCCAATTGCAGGGATTGCCAGGATTTTTGCCATACGGGGATTGGTTGAGTTATTCAAAGCATTATTGAAGATTTTGTTGGTTTTTGCTGTTGCCGTTGCCTTGTACCGATCTTTTATCGGCGAATTGCTGGGCTTGGGCGGCGAGTCGCCGATTCACTCAATCAGTCATGCGCTGGACATTATCGGTACGTGTATTTTGCTGCTCAGTAGTTCATTGATACTGGTTGTGATGATTGATGTGCCTTATCAACTGTGGGACCACAGTAAAAACATGAAAATGTCCAAGCAGGAAATCAAGGATGAGAATAAGGATTCGGAGGGAAGTCCTGAGGTGAAAGGGCGGCAGCGCAGAATGCAAATGGAGACGGCGCAAAGACGCATGATGGAGGAAGTGCCGAAAGCCGACGTTATTGTGACTAATCCGAGTCATTATGCGGTGGCTTTAAAATATGACCAAAATTCGAATAGTGCGCCCAAACTGGTCGCCAAGGGCGTCGATTTGATTGCCGCCCAAATCCGTAATGCTGCGATAGGTTCCGGTGTGCCGTTGGTGGCGTCCCCGCCTTTAGCCAGAGCGTTGTATTATTCGACCGAGTTAGATAGAGAAATACCGCAGGGACTTTATTTAGCCGTAGCCCAAATACTCGCCTATGTGTATCAGTTAAAAGCGGCTCAGAAAAATGATTGGAGAGCGCCATTGCCACCGGAAAATATTAACGTGCCTGACGAATTTAAACAGGATTAGCAGGGTATGGATTTTACTAAATTAAAAGCAGCGTTGGCGGTATTGAGCAAAGCCGAGTTGGGCGCGCCATTGGTTATCGTCATGGTTTTGGCGATGCTGATATTACCGCTGCCGGCATTCGTGCTCGACCTGTTTTTACCTTTAACATCGCCTTCTCGTTAATCATCCTGCTGGTCGTTGTTTATACGCTTAAACCTTTGGAATTTGCGTCATTCCCAACGGTTATTCTGCTTGCGACCATATTACGTTTGGCGCTGAACGTGGCTTCGACACGTATCGTATTGATTGAAGGACATAAGGGCGGCGATGCCGCCGGTAAGGTGATTGAGGCCTTCGGCGCTTTTGTTATCGGCGGTAACTTTGCCGTGGGTTTGGTGGTTTTTGCGATTTTGATCATCATTAACTTCATGGTCGTCACCAAGGGCGCCGGGCGGATTGCGGAAGTCGGGGCGAGATTTACGCTGGATGCGATGCCGGGCAAGCAAATGGCTATCGATGCGGATTTGAATGCAGGCTTGCTGACTCAGGATGAAGCGCGTGAGCGGCGCGCCGAAGTGGCTACCGAAGCGGATTTTTACGGTTCCATGGACGGGGCGAGCAAATTCGTCAGGGGCGATGCGATTGCCGGGATTATCATTTTATTTGTCAACATGATCGGCGGTTTGGCCATTGGCGTTCTTCAGCATGATTTGAGTTTTGCCGATGCGGGAAAGATTTATGTATTACTGTCCATTGGTGACGGTTTAGTCGCTCAGATCCCTTCGTTGTTATTGTCGGTAGCCTCCGCGCTGGTGGTCACCAAGGTGGGCAGCAGCGGCGAAAATATCGGGCAACAGGTTACGGCGCAGCTATTTGCAAATCCCAAAGCGTTAACGGTTACGGCAGCGGTGATAGGCGCGCTGGGTATCATTCCCGGCATGCCGAATATGGTCTTTATCATACTGGCCTCGGTTCTAGCCGGTTCAGCCTATTTAATTGAGAAGCGACATAAAGAAGCCGAGTTGGTTGCTATCGATTATCCGCAGGAGCAGATTCAAAACCTGGCCGCTCCCGAGACCAAAGAGTTGGGCTGGGATGATGTGATGCCGGTTGATGTGGTCGGCCTGGAAGTGGGTTACCGGCTCATTCCCTTGGTGGACAAGAATCAGGGCGGACAACTGATGGTTCGTATCAAGGGCGTACGGAAAAAACTGTCGCAAGAGCTGGGTTTTTTAATCCCGTCGGTGCATATCCGGGATAATCTTGATTTAAGTCCAACGGCCTACCGGATTTCGTTGATGGGGGTAACGGTAGGCGAGGCTGAAATCATGCCGGATATGGATATGGCGATTAATCCGGGCCGTGTTTTTGGCACCTTGAAGGGCAATGCGTGCAAGGATCCCGCTTTTGGCCTGGATGCCGTGTGGATAGAGCCAAACCAGAAAGATCATGCGCAAACCCTCGGCTATACGGTAGTCGACCCTGGAACAGTGGTGGCGACCCACCTGAGTCATCTGTTGCAATCGCATGCCCACGAATTATTCGGTTACGAAGAGGCGCATAAAATACTCGATAATCTGGCCAAGTCCGCCCCTAAGCTGGTCGAGGATCTGGTTCCGAAAACATTGCCGTTGGGTGTGGTGGTCAAAGTACTGCAAAACCTGTTGCAAGAGCATGTACCTATCCGGGATATGCGCAGCATAGTCGAAACTTTGGCGGAGTACGGGCTCAGGAGTCAAGATCCCGACATCTTAACGTCAGCGGTGCGTGCGGCATTAGGTCGATTAATTATCCATGAAATCAGTGGGATGCAGAATGAGTTGCCGGTTATTACGTTGGATCATGAGTTGGAACAGTTATTGCATAAATCTTTGCAAACGGCAGGCGAAAGCGGTGTTGGGGTCGAGCCGGGGTTAGCGGAACAAATGCATACATCATTACAGGAAAGTATGCAAAAAATGGAAATGGAAGGACAAACGGCGGTATTGCTGGTTTCTTCTTATATCCGTCCGTGGTTATCCCGATTCGTTCGCCATTCAATTCCCGGATTACATGTCTTGGCATACAATGAAATACCGGCTGATCGTCAGATCAAAGTGGTTTCAACTGTCGGACGAAGAACATAGCACATGAGGCTAAATTATGAAGATTAAACGTTTTTTTGCGGAAGACATACGCCAGGCCATGCGAATGGTTAAAGAAGAATTGGGCGCAGATGCAGTCATCATGTCAAACAAGTCTGTTGACGGCGGCGTTGAAATTGTCGCCGCGCGAGATTTTGACGAGCAGCTGATCCAAAGCAAATTGCAAAAACAGGCCGCCGAACAACAATCTTCCACCATCCTTGGCAGTCGCGAAACTAAAAAATTGATTTGCCTGATTTTGAAGCGGAAAAGAATCGTTTACATGTGTTAAGCAGCCAGAGAAAACAAAGCGCGGATGGTTTCGTGCCTGAGCGTCCTCCCGTGCGCCGAAATATTGACCAATATGTCGGCTATGCAGAAAAAGTACATCTACGCGGAAATATGGAAACGGTAACGGCAAAAGTCGCCAAGCCGGTTGCACCTGCCGTAACACAAAGGCCTAAGCAAGCGGAAAGACCTATGCAAATAGTTATTCCGCCCGAAAAGCAGAGCAGTCCGGCTGATAATTTGCTCCTGGAAATGAGCAAGGAGCTTAAATCCTTAAGGTCTGCGATGGACTCCAAACTATCCAGCGTTAGCTGGGGCGCAGCGTCGCAAACCAATCCGGTCAGGGCTGATTTGCTACAGCGTTTGGCGGGAATGAGCATTTCAAGAAAACTGAGCGTTAAAATCGCTAACCGCTTTACCAATCACACTGATCCCGAACTGGTTTTTAGCCAGGCCCAAGAACTGTTGGCGAAAGTGTTGCCTGTAGCCGGCGATGATTTGCTGCAACACGGCGGCATTGCCGCTTTAGTAGGACCTACCGGCGTAGGAAAAACCACAACGATTGCCAAGCTGGCCGCCAAATTCATTTTAAAACACGGACCCAGACAGGTTGCCTTGATTACCACCGATAATTACCGTATCGGCGCGCATGAGCAACTGAATACCTATGGACGGATACTTGACGTTCCGGTTCGGGTGGCATCCAGCGCCGCTGAATTACGTAATCTTATCAATGGCTTTTCGGACAAGCGCCTTATTTTGATCGATACTGCCGGTATGAGCCAACGCGATATGAAGCTGGTCGAGCAGATTAATACCCTGCAACAAAGCGGTATCGACATTAAATCCTATCTGGTGATGTCGGCGGCAACCGAATACAAAGCCATGAATGAAATTATCAAAGCCTTCCAGGTTTTTGAACCGCAAGCGAGTATTTTGACTAAACTTGACGAAGCCGCAACGATTGGCTCGGCCGTTTCTTCAATCATAGAGAATAACCTGCCGTTGTCTTTTATTGCCGACGGCCAGCAAGTGCCTGAAGATATGCATAGCCCTTGCGCACGGACTTTAATCGCACAATGTGTGGCTGAGCTGGATGAGGAAAGCGATTATAACGATGTAAATAACGAAGCTTGGGCGGCGCAAGGCTATGCATAAGCAACCTGATCAAGCAGCCGGGATAAGAAGAATGAATAAAATAAAACCCGTTCGGGTTATCGCCGTCACCAGCGGCAAGGGTGGCGTGGGCAAAACAAACTTGTCGGTTAACATTGGCATATCGCTGTCGCAAATGGGGCAGCGAGTGGTGTTAATGGATGCCGATATGGGATTGGCTAATGTCGATATTTTGTTAGGCGTGTATCCCAAGTTCAACCTTTCTCATGTGCTGTCAGGAGAAAAAACACTGGATGAAATCATGATTGACGGACCCTCGGGTTTGAGAGTGATTCCAGGCGCATCCGGCATTCAGAAGATGTCTGAACTGACCACCGTCGAACAAGCGGCAGTGATCCATGCTTTTAGCGAGATCGATCAGGATATCGATGTATTGATTGTCGATACTGCGGCCGGCATATCGGCAAGCGTGGTCAATTTTGCCCGCGCCTGCCAGGAGATTATCGTTGTTGTTTGCGACGAGCCGACATCGTTAACCGATGCTTATGCCTTTATTAAGTTGCTTAACAGGGATTATGGCCTGTCCCATTTCCATGTGATAACCAACATGGTTCAAACCGTTCAGCAAGGTCTCGCGTTATTCCAGAAACTAAGCAAAGTAACGGATCGCTATCTGGATGTTACCCTGAAGTTTGCAGGCGCAGTACCGTATGACGAATATTTGCGCAAATCGGTTCAAAAACAAACGCCGGTGGTTATGGGCTTTCCCAGAAGCAAGGCATCGCTCGCGCTGAAAACGATAGCCGCAAGAATTGACAGCTGGCCGCTGAAATCCCAGGCGGGCGGTTATATTGAGTTTTTTATTGAAAGAATGATTCAATACGGATCCCAAAAGGATGTTGCGTGAGCGGCGTGGCAATGTACACTTCGGTACAGGCTGGAGGCACCGATGAGCGTGTCATGCAGCATGCACCGTTAGTTAAGCGCATTGCCTACCACTTATTGGGCAGATTGCCCGATTCCGTTCAAGTCGATGATTTGATTCAGGCAGGGATGCTCGGTTTACTGGAAGCCATCAAGAATTACGATGCCTCGCAAGGCGCCAGTTTCGATACCTACGCCGGAATCCGTATTCGCGGTTCTATGCTGGATGAGGTCCGGCGCAGTGACTGGACGCCGCGCTCCGTGCATAAAAAATCACGGATGGTTTCTGACGCCATACGGACGATCGAAAATAAAACCGGGCGCGAGGCAAGAGACGTCGATGTGGCTAAGTATTTAGGCATAGCCATTGATGAATATAATCACATTCTTCAGGATTCAAGCAGCTGCCGAGTATTCAGCGTCGAAGAATTGGCGCAAGATGGAGATCATTACATGGATGAAACCCTGAGTCATGAAGAAGGCCCGGTAGACGGCTTAAGTCGTGAAGGATTTCAGCAGGCATTGGCAAACGCCATCATGGGTTTGCCCGAACGCGAACGCCTGGTTATTTCGCTCTATTATGATGAAGAGTTCAACTTGCGCGAAATCGGCGAAGTTTTGAATATTAGTGAATCCAGAGTCAGCCAAATCTGCACTCAGGCCGTGTTGAGGTTGCGTTCAAGACTGTCTGACTGGATAAACGATTAGCTATCTGAAAGCTGGAAAATGGATATTTTAAGCATCGCAGGTGTTTTTGTCGGGGTCGGCGCGATTCTGTTGGGCATCATGCTGGACGGCGGCGACATCCATTCGTTGGTCAACGTACCTGCGCTTATTATTGTGTTCGGGGGCACATTCGGGGCGACGCTTTTGCAATACCCACCGGCCGTTTTTGTCAGAAGCATGAAAATGCTTTCGTGGGTGCTCATATCAAAAGAAATGAATCTTTCAGAGCAAATCGATAAGGTAATTTACTGGAGTTTGCTGGCGCGAAAGGAAGGTTTGTTGGGGCTTGAAGATGCGCTGCCCAAGGAAGAAGATCCGTTTATAAAAAAAGGTTTGCAGTTGTTGGTTGACGGTAATGATCCTGATGCCATACGCGACATATTGGAGATGGACATGGATGCCAAGGAAAGTATGGGCTTACAGGCGGCAGGATTGTATGAGGCGATGGGCGGTTATGCGCCGACCATCGGCATACTCGGCGCCGTGATGGGCTTAATTCATGTCATGCAGAACCTGACCAATCCGGAACTTTTAGGGCAAGGGATAGCGACGGCTTTTGTCGCGACAATCTATGGCGTAGGTTCCGCCAACCTGATTTTCTTGCCGGTTGCCAATAAACTAAAAGCGCATGTGCTTGCCTTGACCCAGGCCAGGGAAATGTTGGCTGAGGGTATTATTTCTATTGCAGAGGGTCAAAATCCAAGAAATATAAAGCTGAAATTGGGCGGCTATCTGCATGACTCCTATAAAGACTAGGCTATGGCAAGGCGCAGGAAAAGACCTATAGCGGACACTAATAATCATGATCGATGGATGGTGTCTTACGCAGATTTTATAACCTTGTTATTTGCCTTTTTTGTGGTCATGTATTCAATCTCTTCGGTCAATGAAGGGAAGTACAAGACACTGTCCGATTCATTAGGCGAAGCATTTTCAAATAAAGAACAGCAGGGCAATGAGATTGCCCCTATTCAGATAGGCACTTTGCCGACGACTATTCAGCCCATTCCATTAGAAAATCCAACGACGGTAGAAGTTGAAGAAAGACGCGAGCTGAGTGAAGAAATATTAAAAGAAAGAAAGCAGTTGAGTCAGGTGTCAGGCCAATTCGAACAGGTTTTAGCGCCTTTTATCAAAGATAATCTGGTTTCAGTCAAGAAAAACGACTATTGGATAGAGCTGGAAATGAATAGCGAAATGCTGTTCTTGAGTGGTGAGGCGGAATTATCCAAAAAAGCGATACCGGTGTTGAAAAAGATTGTCGAGGTGATTAATCCATTGCCTAATATGATTAATATTGAAGGGCACACCGATAATATTCCTATCGATAACATAAAATTCAGGTCGAATTGGGATTTGTCATCCGCCCGGGCAACCAGTGTTGTGCATGAGTTTGTTAAGGAGGGCATTAATCCTCCTCGCTTGTCGGCAATTGGGTATGGAGAATTTCATCCTATTGACGATAACAAAATAGAGGCGGGTCGATTTAAGAACAGGCGAGTGGTTCTGGTTTTAATGTCGCAGGCTTTTGCGCGTTATGGAGCTAATGATGAAGAACGCGCCAAATTATTGAACTTGGCTCCGACAGCGACTGCTGTTGGTCAACCATAATGCCGATTCGGTTAACAATAACGTAAAATGACTGCTAATATTAAAAAATGAGTCGCGTAGGTCGGGTTACGACTGCAAGGATGCAGGAGGTAGAGCAATGCAGGAGCGATTGCCGAGCGATAGCACAATCCGGCCTATTCAAGCGGCAAATGTTGGGTTACGGCTACGGACCACCCAACCTACGGCAATAAAGTCAGTCATGGGAGGCCAGTATGCTAGAAATACAACCCGTATCACCCTCTTTTCCAGTCGTAAAACCTAAAAAATTGACCGGGATGATAGTCTCCCAGAGAAACAGCAGCGTAGAAAGAAACAAGAAGAGAAAGAACATGAGGCTGAACCCATTCAACATATTGATGAAATTGCTTGATGAATAATCCTGTGATGGTAGCTCTTATTATTGAGGGTATAACTATTGTTGTTATGCTCGTGGTGCTTTTTTGGCTGGTGCGTACGCAGCTGAGACTTAAACACGATTATCAGGTTCTTAATGATATTGTTCACGGCAACAGTAATGACATTGCCGGTTTGTGTTCGGCCGCTTTGACAGTCGATAGCCGGATAGCCACAGTGGATAGCCGAATAGCCGTTACCGACGGGCAGATCGATGATCTGGCGGCAAAGATTGCCGAAGTCGAGCAAAATGACCAGTCTTCTCATCCGTACAGCGGAGACATCCGAAAAGTAAGAAGCGGGGCTAGTGTTAATGAATTAATGAAAAACTCAGGGTTAAGCCATGATGAGGCCGCTTTATTGATTCGTTTGCATGGCTCTAAAACACAGCCGTAAAAGGGCAATACATA
>scf_100007_pt5 | contig 14285 bp, 11 predicted proteins | sample Micenr1anaerobic_FD_49594 | JGI IMG/M metagenome (IMG submission 49594) | reverse complement strand
TTATTGGCTCGCATCACAAACAATACATATTTAATGGAGATAACCAGGATTAGCGACCAGAAAATCAGCGACAAAATACCTAAAACATTTTCTGGTGTCGCTTGACACAGCAATGAGGGCCATTGAAAATGGTCTTCTATTGTGTAAAGCGGACTGGTACCCACATCGCCGTAAACGACGCCAATAGTACCGAGCATCAGGGCGAGCAAACTGGCGGAAGGTTCGTGGGCATTTGCTGGTGTCTGCATAGCGTCCTTGAATTGAAAACGAATCAGTAAAAGTGGTTACATCATTATATGGCGTAGCCTCACGAAACGAAAAAAATACGTATGCGTGCGACGTGAAGTCACACTAGTTGGGCGAGTTTAAACAAACTACGAAAAAGTTTGGCCTAATTCAAATCAGGGTAACAGTTTTAACAACGATCATTAGCGTTCGAATGCAGCTATGTCTTCAGCAGGTTCAAGAAAGAACTGCTAAACAAAACGGTACTTGGGCGCATACCCTGCAGGTAAATAGAAAATAATTATTGAATTATTTTGAAGCGAAAACCATTGCAGCAGACTGTTTTAAAGTTGCCCTGAGGTTGCCCAGAAAAATATTAAGCAAAAAAAAGCCCTACATTTTCATGTAAGGCTTTGATTTATCTGGCTCCCCCGGACGGGCTCGAACCGCCGACCTAATGATTAACAGTCATCCGCTCTACCGACTGAGCTACAGGGGATTAAACTTTTTCAGTGTGGTGCGCCTGGAGAGATTCGAACTCCCGACCGCTCGGTTCGTAGCCGAGTACTCTATCCAGCTGAGCTACAGGCGCCGTACTGAGACGCTTATTATGCTTTTTAAGCCCTCCTCTGTCAACTATAAATTTGCACAATCTTTAAAATATTAGGATGAAAAGAATTATTCCAAGGTTGTCAGGCTATTCAATCACGCTTATTGCGGTAGTTTTTTATTAACTGACAAAGCAAAGGAATTTGTTTTTAATGAGCACTCTATTGTGATCGTGTAAATGAGCTTTCGCCTACCCTATATTATAAAAGGGGCGAAACAGCATTTTTTACACGGGACTCACGGCTTAACCGAAAAAAAGAATTTTTCCTATAGCGATTCAATCGCCATAGATGAATAATGGTGCGTTTTTGCATACCATCAATCCGATGTTGCAAGTGTCGAGTTTTCAAAACCAATGAGTCTGCGCTACCAAATCAACATACGAATTTTGATCTCTTCCCTGTGCATCTTGATGCTGGGCGGATCGATAGCCATCTGGCAGGCACGCGATGCCGTGAATAAAGAAGTCGATTCATCCATCAATCTGGCGGTACAGTTGATAACATTCGGCTTTTCACAAGCTTCGCAAACTCCGTTTCATGAAACCGATTGGTTACCGAAGCTTAATTCGCTAAATCAAACCCGCCATTTAAGCATTCAGCTCAAAGAACCTTCAGGCCAAATCATCAGTTTTGCCCACAAAAACCAGCAAACCAATAATGACGAAAAGCCGCCGCAATGGTTTATCAATCTGGTTGCAGCTCATTACCCCAAGGTTGAGCATCAAATCACCAGCTTCAAAGGCGAACAAATCACCCTGATTATTCAGGCCAACCCGTTAGATGAAATCACCGAAGTCTGGCAAGAAAGCATTGCCTTTTTTGGCTCTCTTTTTCTGCTGACGCTCTTTACCTTTTTGGCCGTCAACCTGGCTTTTAACAAAGCGCTTAAATCCATTGCCGTCATTGTTAACGCGCTAAAAGTCATTGAAACCGGACACTATCAGCAAAAACTACCCAATTTTTCCATCCAGGAATATGACAGTATCGCCAAAGCCATCAATCACATGACCGGTGAACTGGATGCCGGCCAGCAGGAAAACCGGGCGTTAACCCAACACACGCTGGAAATACAGGAAGACGAACGGCAACGACTCTCGCAGGAGTTGCACGACGAACTGGGACAATCACTGACCGCCATTAAAGTCATGGCCGTGACTGCCGGGCGTTCCCAAACTGGAGCTGCCGACATCAAGCAAACCACCGATTCCATTGTCACCATCTGCGACCATTTAATGACTGTGGTGCGCTCCATGATGCATCAACTGCACCCCTTGGTATTAACCGAACTGGGGCTGAAAGCGACTATGGAAGACCTGTTAAACCACTGGTCGATTAGAAATCCTGAGTTAAAGCTCACCATCACCTGCCCTGACGAAGTCGATTTTCTGGAGCAAAAAATCACCATTCAAATATTCAGAGTCGTTCAGGAATGCTTAACCAATATTGTCCGTCATGCGCAGGCGAAGCAAGCCGCCATCAACCTGGAAATCGAGCATCAAGGCAAAACGGGAGCAGCGCTACGGCTACAGGTAACCGACGACGGACAAGGTTGCGCTATTGACAAGATTAAAACCGGTTTTGGATTATTGGGCATGAGAGAAAGAATCAACAGTTTGGGCGGCGAATTCACCATACAGACCCAGCCGCACCAAGGCATGAGCATTATTGCGACTATTCCGCTACCATGAAAAGCAAGATAAAAGTCATTCTGGTCGATGACCATGCCGTAGTGCGCGCAGGTTTCAGGATGCTGTTATCAACCGAAGCCGATATTGACGTGATCGCCGAAGCCGAGCGAGGTGAGGCGGCCTGCCAGCTGTATCTGGAACAGCAACCGGATGTGATGGTGCTGGACTTATCCATGCCCGGCATTGGCGGACTGGAAAGCATACGCCGCATTTGCAACCGAGACAGTAACGCCAAGATACTGGTATTTAGCGTTCACAATGAAATGGTTTATGTCGATAGAGCCATGAATGCCGGAGCAAAAGGCTACATCACTAAAAACAGCGCCCCCGACATTCTGGTAACAGCGATACAGAAAATAGCCGGGGGCGAGATTTATATAGAGCACGGCTTGACGAAAAACATGCCCCTGCAAAATAGCGAGACCGACTACCAAACCATTGTCGACACCCTATCTCCCAGAGAATTCGACGTATTCCTGCTGCTGGCAAAAGGCTTAACCGCTCATAAAATTGCCGACGAACTGTGCCTGGGCTATAAAACCGTAGCCAATTACGGCACGCAAATAAGAAGCAAACTTAAAGTTTCAACTGTCGCCGAGTTGGCGCATATTGCAATGGTTCTGGGGATGATGAAAAATTGAGAATAATGGAAGGATGTTTTAACGACAAATCATGTACGCGCATCTCTAAAACACACCCCAAGCTTAGTAAAGGTACGCGGCACGAATCACATTTAGCTTATGCACTGAGTTTGGCTTGTAGGTTATAAACACCAAATTTAACGACCCTCATTTGCTTTCGAGTAAAAAGGAAGGGTAAACTTAAACAAAGATCACCCAATCCGCATCATGGTTTGTGCTGAATCAAATATCCCGAATGCATGGATAGCCTACCGCATCGAGGCCCCTGAACCATAAGATCCACGCTTAAAAGCAAGGCTTGCAGACTTTAAGTCAGCCCCAAAATGAATACCGGCTTTGCACGGTTAGCTACGCCAACCTACGTTGCTGAAACAATGCCTTCCAGACAGAAAGATTATAAATAACCTTGAGTTTAATCACTGACACATAGGCGAGACAAATCCATAAATCCGAGTAGACGACCAAAACCCAAGACACCACAATCCTTCATAGATTACAAAAGAGAGTGCATATGAAATACCTCTATATTCTTACTCTGGCCGGTTTGCTCGCAGCTTGCGACGGTACCGAACTGGAAGCGCCCAAGCCCCCTGCTCTCGTTCATGACGTGCCGACCAATTGGCCAGCGGCACAACAGGAAAGAACCAAAGCCATTGACGCACACATTCAACAGCACCAGGTAGCCTATGATCGGTTTGCCAATTTCCCCGTCAGTGAAACCGACGGCATTCCCTTTATTATTCTCAAGCTGTTCCCAACGGTAGCCCCCGAATTTTGGGGCGGCAAAGAAAACTTCCTGGAGGTGATCGGCTTATTCAATGATGAGCGCCTAGTAGGCTATCCCGCGCCACGAGGGATAGGATTTAGCGGTTTATCAAGGAAAGAGGCGCAAGGCAATATCGACTTTGCCTCTTTTACCTGCGGCGGTTGCCACATAGGCCGGGTGCGGCTGGATGACGGCAGCATGAAGTACCTGGATGGCGGCATCAACGCGGAATTCAATGTCATCGGCTTCCGCCTGAGAGTCACCCAAACCTTGGCAAAAATCTACCGCGGCGAAACAGACCCGGCCAAGCAACAAAAATTGGTCATCGATGCCTTCCTTGCCGCCTTGGATGCCGCTCACCAAAAAGACGCAAACTTTTTCTATCATAATTACAGCTACGAAAACCGGAAATTTGATACCGCCTACGAACAAGCCCAGATCGACCTGTTCAAAAAGCAAGCCGCTACCGTCATCCCCAAATTCATCCACACCGCCGAACAGGTCTACCGCGGCTGGGGCATAGTCGTTAACAAAATCTATCCGGAAATTAAACAGGAAATCATGCAAGGCTATCCCGGCACCGAAGATGCCATTGCCTTCAACGCAGCGAACGCCTATTTTTCCCTGAAGAATAATCCGTTAACCGGCCTGTTTGCTCCCCTCGCATTACCCTCCCATGCGGGTGTAACCGACATTATGGCGGTATGGAATCAGGATACCCGCAATCCTCGCTGGAACCAGGACAAGACCGACTTGATCAACGGCGGCGGCCAGTGGAACGGGCATATCCCTTTGCCCATATATAAAAACATTGCGGCGCAACTGACCATCGGTTTCGAGAATATCGATGTTCGCGTTTCCGCCTTTGCCGACCAGTTGCTGGACAAACTCCCTTCCCCCGCTTACCCGTTTGCCGTTGACGTGGAATTGGCCAACAAAGGCAAGGCGCTGTTTGCCGATAACTGCGCCGCCTGTCACCAGCCTAACAACGGCAAGGTGTATAGAAATATCGGCACCCATTTAGGCCGCGCCAAAATAGCCGGAACTCTGATCACCCTGGGCGCCCGGAGCAGCTTTACCAAGGTTTGCTCCCCTACCCTGACAGTGGACATGAATGGCACGCCCGGACAGCCTTGCGCCGACTACAAGGGAGTTTCCCTGGCAGGCAAAAAGGAATTATCCATGACCTCACCCGGGCTGCACGACGGCTACAACGCCCTGCCGTTAATCGGTATATGGGCGCAGGGGCCTTATTTGCATAACGGGTCCATACCGACCCTATACCATGTGCTGATGCCCAGTGAGCGACCCACTCATTTCGTCAAGAGCCGCCTGGATTTCGACAAGGAAAAAGTCGGATTTTCCTGGGATCCCAACATCCCGCCCAACCCCGCCCGAAAAGAGGGCTATCTGTTGAACACCGCCTTGTCCCCCGCCCTCAGCAATACCGGCCATGACAAGAATATCCAGGATGGCGACAAAACCTTCAAACTGGATTGGTCGGATGACAAGGCAGGAGCAATGGCGATTATCGAGTACCTGAAGACGTTGTGAAAATAATTGCGCTAAGGTTCAAAGGGATAGAACCTTAGCCTTGAGGATCGTGCATGATCCATCATGCACGATTAAATTCAGAGAAAAGACTTAACCGGCGCGTATTACGATGATTCCAGCAATGATGCAAAAGACCCGCTCGCGCTGAACTACGAACGTGTCAAATGGTCAAAGGGCTTAATGCCAACCGCCGTATTGCGTAGTCGGATCGCCGCGCCAACCGGTTGTGGTTTTGTTGGCATCGGGAGTGTGTATAGTGTCTGCCGCCGCGCGGGTCATATTGGCATGCGTATAACCGCCCATCGCTTTTGCAGCTTTAGCTATCGCCGTGGTTGATGGATTAATCTCATATTGGGTAATCGTGTCATGAATGACGGCGGCGACTAATTTCTCCGTGCCCGGCTCGGAAGAAAACGTCAACAGAATCGGTAAAACCGTATTGGCAGGAACTTCCACGCTGTAATGACCGTTATCCACAGCCGCATGGGCAATTGAATGGCCGTTTTCATCGGTCACTTCCACCGTGCCGGTTCTAATCACGCCCTTGTCATTGCTGACCACACCCTCTAAAACAGTCGCTTGGGCATATTTTTTTACCACGGCTAGACTCACTTTTGCCGTTTTTTCTCTTGCTCGCAACCGGTAAGTGCAAAACCGCTGAAGGCTAGCAGTACCGTAAATACAATTGTGCGATTCATAAATCCTCCTACTAATTCATAGTGTTGTCGCTACAAAGTATACTGGATTATGGCGCTCAAGCTATCCCCGGTAAAAACTTGACGTGTATTCCCTAAAACGCTTCCCAGTCGCCGGAACCGGCTGTCACCCGTGGCGTTTTATGCTGGGCTGCGGGTATTGTCGAATGCGGGATAAAACGGTAAGAACCGGCCGCACTGTCATCCACCTTAAAACCGCTCACCGTGATCACCAGGTTTTGCGCTTGCTCTTCCAACGATTCCGCCGCTGCCGCGGCTTGTTCTACCAAGGCGGCATTTTGTTGGGTGACATCGTCCATTTGGGCGATAGCTTGATTAACTTGTTCGATGCCGGAACTTTGCTCAGATGAGGCGGCGGTAATTTCGGCCATCATATCGGTAACGCCACGGATGGAGGCGACAATTTCTTCCATGGTCAGCCCGGCCTGGGTAACCAGCTTACTGCCGTCCGAGACTTTATCTACCGAATCGCTAATCAGGTCTTTAATTTCTCCGGCAGCCGTCGCGGCGCGTTGCGCAAGGTTGCGCACCTCTACGGCTACAACGGCAAAGCCCCGGCCTTGTTCTCCGGCGCGGGCGGCTTCTACCGCAGCGTTGAGGGCAAGTATGTTGGTCTGGAAAGCGATGTCGTCGATCACCGAGATAATGTCCCCGATTTTGCGTGACGATTCATTAATGTCATCCATGGTCATGACGACTTGACCGACCACTTCAACGCCTTTACCCGCGATGTTGGATGCATCAACGGCGAGCTGGTTGGCATGCTGGGCGTTTTTGGCATTGTGCTGCACGGCGGAAGTCAGCTCTTCCATGCTGGCGGCGGTTTGTTCCAAACTGGCGGCTTGCTGTTCGGTGCGGTGTGACAAGTCATTATTGCCCGAAGCGATCTCTTTGGTTCCGGTGTTAATGCCGTCAGTGGCCTCCTTGATTTGGCTGATAATGTCTTTAAGTTTTTCTACCGTGGTATTGGAGTCATTTTTAAGCTGACCAAATATACCGGAATAATCGTTGCTGATGGTTTCGGTCAGGTCGCCACGGGACAGCGCATTGAGTACGCGCACGACTTCATTAAGGCTGGTTTCGCTGGTTTGCATAAGCTGGTTAATATCGCCCCCCAGGTGACGCAAAAAACCGTCCTTGCCGTCCAGATCGAAACGCATGCTGAAGTCGCCCTTGGCAGCGGCTTCCACAATAATGGCGACTTCATTCTCCGCGATTACCTCTTCGGTGCGGTCGTGCCATTCGGCCACCGTACCCAGTCGTTGGCCTTGCTCGTTGATTACCGGATTGGCAATCACTACCATCGAACGGCCGCCCACTATCATGGCGGCCTCATAGTTGCCGGTTAAAGAGGTGAGCATTTTTGCCTGATGCGAAGGGTTTTCGTGGAAATCATCCATGTTGGTGCCGACCAGATTCTCAATCGAGAACTTTGACAACTGCCGACTGATTTCCATTTCGGCCTTGCCGAGTATATTGATCACCTCTTGATTCACGTAAATGATGTTGCGGTCGTTATCGGCAATCATGACGCCGGTGCTGACGTTGTCCAGCGCAATCTTGACGCGCAGGGTTTCGTCAGCCGCTTTGCGTTCTGCCGTTATGCGCTCCAACAGTTGTTGCTGCATGTGTTTCATCGCATATAACAGACTGCTGCTGTCTTTCTCATTAACCTGAATATCCTGAGTTAAATTGCCCTCGGCAATTTCCATGGCAATCCCTTTTGCAAAGTAAGGATCAATGCCCAATTGCTTGCTTAGATAACGTGTCAAGTAGATGGCAATGCCTAGCCCTAAACCGATGCCGGTCAAAGAAATGACGAGCATGATCTTGGATGCATGCCGGGTTGACTCAGTGATGCCGTGGGCATTATTTTTTGCGTCGTTCACTTCCTGATTTTTAATTCTATTCAGTTGTGTTCGTAGGTTTTTCGCTAATTTATTGAAATCCTTCATGACCGGATTGCCCGCATCGACGCCCTCGGCCTTATAGACCGTGGTCATGCGCTTGCCTTCGCTGTAATACCAGTCGAAACCGGCCTCAAGAGCCGCCAATTCTTTCAGTTTTGCTGCGGACGAAGCCGCCTTATTCCCCGCAGCATCACTGCCGCTCTTAATGGCGGACGGTTCGGTCGTTATTTTTACCGGGCTTTCTCCAGCCAAGCGCTCCCGAAACTGTGCGATGCCCTGTTTAAAGTCTTCGGCCGCTCTTTGCGCATCCTGATAACCATCCGGGTCCTGGTTGAGTGAAACCTGGGTAAAAAGTTGCTGTACCTGTAAGGTATAAATCGCCATTCGCTCTGCCAGCAGCGCATTGGGCAAGAAAGTATCATCCACTTTCGCCACGTCGCGCTGAGTCTGGGAAAAATTAAACAAAACCACAGCAACAATGCCTATCATCAAACTGATGATGGCAAGAAATCCAAGCAATATGCGGACTTTGAAGCTTATATAACCAAACATTTTAAGAACCTTTTTAGATGTTACTTATTAGTTTCCACGCTGTCCTGGAAATAAGAAGAAATGAGATGCCTGCCTTTTAAGGGTTAATTAACCGCATGCAGTTTTACGACTGATTTATGCGCAAAGGATTGAAGGTTTTCCTGACTTTTTGTCGCCATTCTGTGGTTAATAAAGAAACTGTTCCCTTCAATCTTTTTGGCCTGTTTTTTGCTTCGGATGCCAAATCGGCTATATCAACATGCGATTGACACTGACTGGTTGAAACCGAGTCTACCAGGCCCACCGACAGGCTTATCAACGGAAAAAACATTTTTCTCCCGCTCTGTTTTCAGCATGAATACCGCCTGTTTTTATATCGTCATCTTTGTAGTAATGTGGAACGGCTTTTTTAAAGTCGTTCAAAATATTTTCACAGCACTTTAACCAGTCATTACCGGTAAAAATGACTATAAAATCATCTCCGCCGATGTGACCAACCAGACCGCTCTCGGCGGGAATGTGTTGAGCCAGTGTATTGGCGACTGCTTTAATAATATCGTCGCCCGCACTGTAGCCATAAACGTCATTAAAAGGTTTGAAGTGATCCAGATCGAAATAGCCGAAACTGAAAGGTACTTTGGTTGCCAATAATTGATCGATCTGATCATTGATCGGGACGCTACCCGGCAACAGGGTAAGAGGATTAGCGTGTTTGGCATTGTGAATTTGTTGACGGGTAATTTCTTCAAGCAATTTCAGTATCGTTCCTATGCCCGTATATTCGCCGTCATTGGTAATGATAAAAGCCTGATCGTTTCGCATTGTTGATGTCAGCTGTTTACTGACTAATTCTATGGCGGTATTTTGATCGAAACTTAACGGCGTTTTGTCTACGAACGTTTTTATGGGCTTCTTTCCATACAGTTCAATGCCATAGCGACTTGAAAACAATTTAAACAGGAAGTGGTCGCGAAAAATAATCCCTGAAGCCACATTGTTATCAACCAACGGCAGAATGGTTAAGTCACTATCATGATGGAACAAATTCATGACTTCGCTGATAGCGGTTTCCGATGAAACAGGCGTTATAAATTTAGCGATATGAGCCGCTTTCGTAGCGTTAAATTGGCTGGGTTGGGTGCTGACAACAAACAATGACTTATCGACTTTCTCTAAAGGGATAGCCGTGGGCCGGGCAAAGTAATAGCCTTGCGCATGAGTAATGCCAAGTTGCTCTACGACTTTAAATTCATCTTCTGTTTCGATACCTTCAGCGATAACATTGCAATTAAGAGAGCTGGCAATATTTTGAATGGATCGAACAAAATTAAGTTTGATAGGGTCGTTATGGATGCCCTGAATAAAGTGCATGTCTATTTTTACGTATTCAGGCTGTAATTCCGACCAGAGCCTTAATCCCGAGTAGCCCGCACCCAGGTCATCAATGGCTATCTCAAAACCCATCTTTCTATAGTGGATGATCGCTTCACGCATTAATTGAAAGTCATCCGTGGGTTGGTGTTCCGTTAACTCGATAACGACAGAACGGGGATCGACACCGAACTGATCCAGAAGTTTAAGCGTCTCCCCTTTTTTAAAATCCGGTTGCAGCAGCACGGAAGGACTTACGTTAATAAACAGCTTTTCTTTGACATCCAGGCTCGCGTAGCGTTTTATGGTGACTTCCCGGCAGATGTATTCGAGTTTTGTGCTTAAATCGAAACGTTCAGCCGTATCGAACAAATTGAACGGACTGTGCAGTGGACTATCGGAAGGGCCGCGGATTAAGGCTTCGTAGCCCATGATTTTCTTTTTATATAAAGAAACAATAGGCTGAAAATGAGGCGTCAATTGCTTGCCATGGAGAATTTTGGTTAGTTCATCGTATAAGATTGACATGTAATATTCCGGCTAATCGCAAAGGTATTTGATCAGAATATGACAAGTTCATTACAGTAATGCGACAGATTCATTACAGTAATGTGACAAGCCGAAAAATATCGGCATTATTTGTAATATGGGTTACCGGCTAAATGCTGCAATCCAATGATAATGAGTCAATCATATTGCACGGATTACAGCTATTGATTTAAATACAATCCTCACAAACACGTTTAAAATCGGCGGCTTGCAAATACAGACAGGCAAAGTCAACCTGCCCCACAGCAAATGTTTTTGGACATTACGTGAAAAAACCGTGCGTAGATAATGACAAACTGGCGAATTTTTGCTGACAAAATAGAATTAAGCAGGTAGTTTGATGACATTTTTTGGTTGTACTTAACGACCAAAGCAAACAACAATTAGATTAGAAAACTTACCACGTAACTGATAAAGGATAAAAATGAGCTTTAAAACCCGTTTAATAAAAATGGCAATAAAATGGACACCCAACATGATGGTTATATGGGTGGCAAATATAATACTGAAGGGCATTGCAGAATTAACAGATTTTAATTTTGACCTCGAAGCGCGAAAAGCATACGTTCAAATTCAGCTCGTCGGTGAATCTGAAACGATTGAAGTTTGGATCGAAGATTTTGCCATTGTTAATGATGAGGGATCCTACCAATTAATCATTCAACAAGCGCAATCGAACCGGATCTGGTTGAATAACTTACTATCCCGCATCACAGGAAAAGCTTGGGGAATTCCTGAGATACCACAATTAACGGCTCATCTTGAGCTCATCTCCGAGCTGTTCAAAGCCGAAAGTCCGGAACAGGAAGAGAATTGATTGAGGAAAAACGGGGCGCTTAATTAGCTCAGCTACGTAGCGAATACATCGCGCCCCATTTACATATTTTAAAGCACTCCAACAGACAATCCATCTCAGGAATCAAAACCCCCAGCACGGTTGTTGGGCTTCGAAAAGAGGCGCAATGCCCTTCTTAGCCGACTCCCCATTAATGGAATGGGCGTTATCAATCATTATTGGAAATAACGACTCACCGCTACCCGTGTCGATGGTCTTGCCTTGGAGTGAATGATAGTAGTTAAACAGTTCCGTATAAAAATATTCATTCTCAGAGCCCTCTGGAAATAGTGGGCGGTTAACCTCATCCCATGCAGCGCTGAGTTCTTTTTGGATAAAATAGAGTGGATTCATTTTTATTCTCCTGGAGAAATCATGTAAAAAACGCAAATTTTCCGCGTAAATGGTGTTTTTTCTTTTCAGATACAGAATAAAACTTATCTCTGTCAAAGAGATGACGGTTTGTTTAAGATTTCATGACATTACAGGAAGCTTCTAAAAAACACCCGGTTCGAGCTGACTTACATCGATAAACTTTTGAATTTCATATTGGCGTAATTCAATTTTCAGGGGCTCCCTAAAATACAAAAGCAAATGCTGCGCCAAAATTAACACACAAATTACATTAACTTTTTACCAATAAAATTCAATTGGTTATAAGCAATAACATTAAACTTGGCTTGTTTGATTATTTTAGATAAGCGCATCATTTTTGTGCGCATACCGATTAACCTGCACCGACGAAACTCTTTTTGTTATGAATTCGAAAGTATGATGGAGTTTCTTCAGTGGGGTCTTTGTCGAACTGACATTATCAATTTTTATTAATAACGGATGTTACGCATAGTCCGTAACAGGTGAAGTGGCAGGCTCTACGGCGGCGGGAACAAGATCTTTTCGGACAATGATTTGGCAATCTGCGGTCTATCTTTTTCGCGACTGTAATCGACAGTGCGTAACATCAGTTAATAATGTTTATTTGAAAAAAACCGGGTCTTGCAGATTAGACTTTAAAAAACTGTTATGTGTAACCGTGCAAGACCTGTCCATCTACCCGGCTATATCCAGAAAAATCCAGTGCGAAAAGGTTATGTTGCTCGCCCTAAACAGGGGCCTTGGTCATCGGCTAATCCGGCTTCGCAGCTCCTTACCAAATTGCTTGCTGCAACATCGGTAGATGGACAGAGCTATGCCCTGTTCGAAGCGGTTTGCGTCTGTTAAATGTAGCCGCTTAACTCAGACAGCGCAGAAACGTTAGGGACGGAGTTGCAATCCTAAGCATGTTCTGCGTAGTGGCGTTGCCAGACGCCTCGCCGACGATGAGCGATACGGGATGGCGGAGCGGTTTTTCTTCCGCACCACCCACTATTCATCCTAGTGAATATGTACCTCACGTGACTTTACCGTATCGCTTCTGCGTAAAGTGTAGCGATCTGCCAGGCCGGCTGCCATCCTCGCTCCATCACTGTTAAGCTGAATGAGCGTCCCTTCATCTTCAATATGATATTGCCGTGGGGTTGGTTCGTTACGCGGTGTTAAAACAACGGTATGGGTTTCATCATTCCAACTATATTTTCCTTTTTCATAAAACTCCCTTGAGGAATCTCTTGCAGGCTGTGTCACCAACAGATAATTGTTATTTTGTTTTAACGACAGTGTCGCTTTAATGCCATCGCAATCGTTGCAAGGAAGATAACCGTAAAAAACGCCATGAAACTCCAGACTCTTATCTATAGGGGTTAGATGGGCTGCGTGATCTGTATCTTGCTGATGGCTCTTTACACGCGCTCTGAGGAGTTTTTCTTGATCTGCTTGGTCTGTTGCTGCCATTGCAGGGTGTAAAGCCAAAAGCAGAGTGCCGATAAAAATCAAAGTCAGATTTTGTTTTAATTGTTTTTTTAATGTTTGCATATAAGCACCTATTTAATAATGTGTAATTCACCGTTAATGCTTGCCGAACAGCCTGAACGGTCACGAAAATGCGTAATGCAAGACCGGACCCTTTTTGATGCTTCTTGATACAATTGTTTACAATTCAGTTAAAAAGGAAGCGCCATGCCGTCCCGACGCGTAGCTGCCGAGCTTAATACCGGAACTTACTACCTCACTCTAACCGTTCAACGTTGGTATTATCTGTTTGACCGCCATAACCGCTGGCAGATTATGTCCGATTCGCTCCATTATTGCCAAGACAATAAAGGACTGGAATTGAATGGCTATGTTTTTATGCTGAATCATATCCATCTGATAGTTACTTCGCCGGATGTAGCGGGATTTTTACGGGACTTCAAACGATTCACTTCCGCTAAATTCAAGGTCAATCTCGAAACCACGGAGCCGAATGTTTTGAAGCTGTTTGCTGATGCACAGGGAGGTTATCGGTTTTGGATGGAAACTAATGCACCGAAGAAGATAGAAAACCCTGCTTTCTATCTTCAAAAGCTTAACTATATTCATGAAAATCCGGTGCGAAAAGGTTATGTTGCCCGTCCTGAACATTGGCTTTGGTCATCGGCCAACTCGGCTTCGCCACTCCTTACCAAATTGTTTGCGACATGATGCACCATGCTGGACGACGATTATCGACAGCCGGACGGGGCATGTTGCCCCGTTCGAAACGTTTTGCGTTGGTTAGCATTGCCGCTTAGCTCGGACATCGCAGAAACGTTAGAGACGGGGTTGCAAACCCCGTCCCGCTTGGAGCAGTGGCTTTGGTCATCAGCCAACCCGGCTTCGCCACTCTTTGCCAAATTGCTTGGTTGACATGATGCACCACTACTTTGAGCTGTGATAGCCGGACGGGGCATGTTGCCCCGTTCGAAACGTTTTGTGCCGGTTAAAGGTTGTTCTTAGCTCAAACATCTCAGAAACGTTAGGGACGATCCAAG
>scf_100011_pt616 | contig 14552 bp, 16 predicted proteins | sample Micenr1anaerobic_FD_49594 | JGI IMG/M metagenome (IMG submission 49594) | reverse complement strand
GATTCCGATTTTAATGCTGCATATCATTGAAGCGCTGGTACAGGCCTATATCTTCGGCATGCTGGCGCTGATCTATGTGGCCGGAGCCATACAATCCCAACAACTTAATCCACCGGAGTAACTTATGTCTGACATTGCCTTAATCGTCCTTGGCTCCAGCGTCGCCGCTATTATCGGCATCGCGCTGGGGGTGATGCTCCCGGCCCTGGCCATGGGCAAGGCCATCGGCAGCGCATTGGAAGCCTTATCGCGGCAACCGGAATCGGAACAGTCGATTATGCGCACCTTGTTTATAGGCTTGGCGATGATCGAATCACTGGCTATCTATTGTTTGGTTATTATTTTGATTGTGCTGTTTCGAAATCCATTGCTTGAATACGTTCTTAAATGATTGGAAAAGAATTCACCACGAAGGCTGCATGGACAGATATTTGCTCCTCGGTAATTGCTCCTGCATTACTCTACCTCCTGTATCCATACAGTCGTGCAATATCGGCATTCACCACATCCATGTGGATTACGCAGGAGGTAGAGCAACGCAGGAGCAAGTTGCTGAGACACACTGTAACTACTCAGCCACAAAACACAATGGAACGCAGATGACGCAGATCAATATGAGAAACGCGGATAATTCGATAAAAATCCTATATATCATAATTATCAGCGTCATCTGCGTTCCATTTTTTCAACTGCTGAGTCAACACCTAAACCGGCAATAAAGCATATGGAATTCAACCTATCCACCTTTGTTCTTGAAATCATCAATTTCCTGATTCTGATCTGGATTTTGCAGCGGCTTTTTTACAAGCCCTTGCTGGAAGTGATTACCAAGCGTAAGCAGTTTATCGACCAATCGCTTAGCGACGCAAAAAACCTGCAACAGCAGGCGGAACAACAATGCAGCCGTTATGAAAATCGGCAAAAGCTATGGGAGCAAGAAAAACAGGCCGCTATCGCCGCCCTGCACCGGCAACTCGAAGCCGAAAGAAAAGCCCACCTGGACAAGCTGAATGCCGATCTTGAGCAAGAGCGGCAAAAAGCCAACGTGGTGCTGTCGAAACAGCGACACGAGTTACAACAACAAGCGGAAAAACAGGCCTTGCGAAACGGCGCCAAATTTGCCGGAATGCTGTTGCAGCAGTCCGCCGGTCCTGAGCTGGAAGCCCGCTTATTTACCCTGCTGATAGACAACCTGACAACCTTGCCGGAAGCCTGCAAGCTATGCCTGACCATGTTCGGCACTAAAAAGTCGGTGCCTGTCAAAATAACCAGCGCCTATCCGCTACCCATTGAAATGCGCCAACAACTGGAACAAAAGCTGGATGCGTTAATCAACAGCCAAATCAATTTTCAATATCATCAGGATAAAGCGCTGATCGCCGGTCTGCGCATGGACATCGGCGCTTGGGTGCTAAACGCCAACCTGCAACACGAACTGACCGGTTTTGCCGAGATTGCCAATGAACCGGAATGATACAGCGCTCATCGTTCCCACGCTCCAGCGTGAGAACGCAGCCGATGCCGCTCCGGCGCCAATGGACAGCTTACTGGACAAACAGGCCGAGTGGCTGGCTAACTATCAGCCGGGGCTGCGTATTATCGAACAAGGCACGGTGGTTTCCATCGGCGACGGCATCAGCTGGATCAAAGGCTTGCCGTCCGCGGCTATCGAGGACATCCTGGTTTTTGCCGACGGCAGCCGGGGCATGGTCTTCGACCTTAACCGCGACCGGATCGGCGCGATTTTACTGTATGAAACCGAAGCCCTGACCGCAGGCACCACGGTTCATCTGTCCAAGCACTCGCTCAGCATACCGGTCGGCAACGAATTTTTGGGCCGGGTTATCGATCCGCTGGGAACGCCGCTGGACGGACTCGCTTCACCACCCCATGCAGGGCGCGAAAACATGGAAAAAGGTTCGCCCGCGATTATCGCCCGTGATTTTGTCCATAAGCCGCTGTACACCGGCATAAAAATCATCGACACCCTGATTCCTATCGGCAAAGGACAACGGCAATTGATCGTCGGCGATGAAGGTCTGGGCAGGACTTCAATTGCCATCGACACCGTTATTAATCAAAAAGGCAAAAATGTGTTGTGCATCTACGTGCTGATCGGCCAGAAGCGCTCTGCCGTGGTCAGCACCCTGGAAACCTTGAAGCAGCACGGCGCGCTGGACTACACGGTGTGCGTGGTTGCCGAAGCCAGCGCCCTGCCCGGCTTGCAATATATCGCCCCGTTTGCCGGTTGTGCGCTGGCCGAATACTGGATGGCGCAAGGCCGGGATACGCTGATCATTTACGATGACTTGTCTACCCATGCCCGAACCTATCGGGAACTGTCTTTGTTGCTGCGAAGGCCGCCGGGCCGCGAAGCCTATCCGGGCGACATTTTCTTTGTCCATTCGCGCCTGCTGGAACGCTCGACCTGCCTGAATGCCGAAAACGGCGGCGGCAGCATGACCGCCTTGCCGATCATCGAAACCAAGCAGGGCGAAATTGCCGCCTACATTCCGACCAACCTGATTTCCATTACCGACGGGCAAATCTATCTGGATAACGACCTGTTCGTGTCGGGATTTCGTCCGGCCATCGACATCACCCGGTCGGTATCGCGGATAGGCGGCAATGCCCAGGACATCAGCATCCGCGATCAAGCGGGGCAAATGAAACTGGATTACCTGCAATTTCTGGAGCTGGAAGCCTTCACCCGTTTCGGTCAGCGTCTGGAAGCGTCAATGGAAGCGCGAATCAAACGGGGTCGGCTGCTGCGGGAAATCTTGAAACAGGATCGACTGGTTCCGCACAGCAACCTTTTTCAACTGGCCTGGCTGACCGCGTTTAATGCAGGGCTGTTTAACCAGACAGATCCTGAAGACATTGCCGAGATTCTGGTTCGCATTGAGCAGGGTATTAAAGCCGCGACACTGACGCTGGAAAGCAGCCAGGAGCAGTGGCGGCAAGCGCTCGGCGAATGGATTAACGTCAACCCGGCACCACCGTCATGAGCTTAAGCCGCGAACTGCAACTGCATATCACCCAGTTAAAAGAGATACGCAGCATTTTAAATTCGATGAAAAACCTGGCTTTCATCGAAATCCACAAGCTGCTGCGTTTTAAAACCATGCAGGGGCAAGCCGTGGCTAATATCGAACGCGCGGCGCTGGATTTCCTGGATTTTTATCCCGGCCTGGCGGCTGATAACAACGCCGCGCAACTCTGTATTTTGCTGGGCGCGGAACGCGGTTTTTGCGGCGATTTTAACGAAAGCCTGATTAATGCCGTCGCCGCTAAAGCGTATACCGGCGTTATTGCGATCGGCAGCCGACTTTGTAACCGGCAGGAGGACATTGCCACCGAAGTCGTCGCGACGCTCGAAGGCGCCAATGTCGCCGAAGAAGTGCCTACGATCATTAACCGCCTGATTGACACCATCAGCGCATTGCACGGCAAATCTACCGCTACATTACAGCTGACCGTTGTTTATCACGATAACGCATCCAATCAGATCAGCCAGCGACAGGTGTTTCCGCCGTTTAATCAGCCAAATGAGAGAACCTTTCATTATGGCAACCCGCCGGTACTCAATCTGGAACCCGGCGAGTTTTTTGCAGACTTGCTCGATCATTACTTATTTGCCGTGCTGCATGAAATTTTTTATATCTCGCTGATGGCCGAAAATCACAGCCGCCTGCAACATCTGGAAGGCGCGGTGAATCATCTGGATGATGAAACCGTAAAGCTGCAAAGAAAATCCCAGATTTATCGCCAGGAAGAAATTACCGAAGAGATTGAAGTCATTCTGCTAAATGCGGAGAATTTGTAAGATGCGCTGAATGCAGCGAGCGCATCAATATCAACTTGGATGGATAAAACTCATCCTCATCCCATTCGACATAAACGCCCATAAAAAAACGTTGTCTTCATAGTGAAATAAACTGATAATAGTTTCGTATCGCTATCTTTTTTCAGTCAACTTTATTTTTCACGAGCGTGCAACAATGAACATGAAAAGCATCTTAACTTACCTGGCCGTATTAACCTTGTCGTTTAATGTTTTCGCTGTTGAAGTTCAGGAAGAGCCGAAGATGACTACACCGGACAAAATAGCGCTGAATCAGGAAAATTCACCGGTCGCTCCTTTAGCTGCCCATATCGTTAACAGCCATACGATTCCTCAAGCTTCAGGCGAGAAACCCAGTGAATTTATCACCGCGCTTAGCGTGTATTTAATCATCATCGTTGTTTATTCAATTTACGGAATTAAGGCCAACTCAAAAAATATCGGAAACTGAATATTGATAGATGTAGTCGATACGATCAAAACATAGCTATTTACAGGGGTTAACCTTCATCGTTGATAAGCGATGAAGGTTTTTTTTAGCCACACTTTCATTTACTCCCCACTCCAGCGCTCATCGTTACACACATCTTCTGCGGGTAGCCGCGCAAAGGCTGTCCAAGTGATTGCTCTGATAGCTGGAGTGCAGGCTTCGCCTGCAAGCGCAAGCAAAGCTTGCACTCCCATTGCAATAAAGCCGTCTTCAATAGGTAACGATGAATGTGGAGCGAAGGCGGCCCTTGTATCCTTACCGGAGACCTGCAGGCATTTATGCATAAAGATGAGCAATAATCGCCCTACGTTAATAAGCTTTTGTTTTAGCCTCTCGCTCCCGCTCGCGCGGAGCGACCTTGGCTAATTCGGTCATCTCCTCGGCCAGAAGATCCAGAATATCGTCTGCCGACATAATGCCTACAAGCCCTCCTTCCTGATTAACCACGGGGATGCGGCGGACGCCTTTGGTGCGCATCAGTCGAATCGTTTCAAATACACCGTCTTTTTCCTGCACACTGACAAGTTGCGGCCCCATGATGTCTCCCACGCTAAACTCATCGATATCCAGGGATTTAGCGATAACCTCGATAACCATATCGCGATCCGTAACAATACCGACCGGCATCCGCTTACCGTCAATCTCATCGACGACCACCAGATCGCCGACATGGTATTCGCGCATCAATTGCGCCGCTTCCGGTAGACTCATTTCTCTGGTCGCGAACACTACTTCGCGATTGCAAAATTCACCAATAGACATCGTCATATCCTCCACTTAAATTAAGATAGAAATTGGACCCGCTCTGACTTACCTCCTCTTGCTCCTATGCTTCACCCGCATACAGTTATGGCTTTGGAATAGTCCATTGAAGAATGCCGGCAAACGCATCTATGATTAAATCTACTGACAGTGTGGCGAGGATTATTCCCATAATACGCTCCAGTATCGCAGCGCCGTTTTTCCCAATGATACGCAGAAGATGCTCTGCGAGAAGCATTAACACGTAAGTGACTGCCAGGACACCGAGCATTACACCCGCAGTTATCGCCTGCGTGGCGACGGAGTGGAGGTAATTGTCGGTGAGTAAAATCACCACCATAATAGATTCCGGCCCCACAATGGAAGGTATCGCCAGCGGAAACACCGCAATATCATGTCCAGCCTCAGGCTGACTGAAAGCGGTTACCATTCGGCCGAAAATCATCTGGAGGCCAAAAAGAAACAAAATGATGCCGCCGGCAATTTGCAACGAAATAAGTTGAATGCCCATGGCAGTGAGAATGATTTGCCCAACAAGAATTGCGCAGAGCAAGATGATAGCCGAATAAGCAATCGCCATTGTTGCAGTTTTTCTACGTTCTGTTGGCGAAAGCCTGGAAGTAAGCGCCGAAAAAAGCACAACAGTCCCAATCGGTTCAATGGTTACCCAAATCATGAGAGCATCGTGGATTATCTTATTAACCATATGATCCCCTTTGTCGCCTCAACTTCAAGTTTTCAGTGTAAAAGCGTTCCTGATTACTTACAAGCTTTATGCGCACGATACGAATAAATACGCATCCATAGGGAAGTATTTTTACTAAGTCGAAGAATCAAGTACCCGGACCCAGATAAAACATTGCGCGGTATCCGGGCATTCTTACCGTACATCCCCTCTCCAAATTGCATTAAGTTATTTGCCGGGACATCCTGATTTTAAACGGAAGCTGCGCTATCATAGCTGTCAATTGGACTTATAGAAACAGGATTTAATTATGGAATTAATTTGGGTTGGTGCTGCTTATCTGGCAGGCTTGGTAACCAGCCGATTACATTTACCCCCTTGGTAGGCTACCTGATGGCGGGATATGTTTTAAATTTTTCCGGCGTTGAGTCCAACGATACGCTCAGTCATTTAGCGGATATCGGCATTGAATTGCTATTGTTTACGGTCGGCCTGAAATTGAAGCTTTCTTCGCTGTTACGACGCGAAGTGCTTAGTGTCGGCACCTTGCACTTGCTTGTCGTCACCCTGGTTTCTGCGCTGGTCTACTTTGGCTTTAATGGGCAGATTACCGGCGGCTTAGTGATAGGCGTGAGCTTGGCTTTTTCCAGTACAGTTCTCGCGATTAAAGTGTTGGAAGATAGCGGCGAGCTTTCCACTTTATACGGCCGGGATGTGCTAAGTATATTAATTTTGCAGGATATTGTTGCCATCGGCCTGCTGGCTGTCGCCAATAATAAACAACCGTCGCCTTGGGCGCTTTGTCTGTTGCTGCTGCCTTTGCTTCGCCCGTTGGCATATCGGTTGCTTAGCGCCAGCCGCGACGATGAATTGAAATTGTTATTGGGCATAGTACTGGCATTGGCAGGCGGCGTATTGGCGCAAAAGGTCGGTATTTCCAGCGATATTGGCGCATTGCTGATGGGCGTTATGCTGGCTGGACACCCCGACATAGACGATCTTTCTAAAAAACTATGGGGGTTAAAAGAAACCTTTTTAGCCGCATTTTTCCTTCAAATCGGCTTGGCCGATTTGCCGGGTTATGACGAAGTTATACAGGTGTTTCAGCTGCTATCTCTATTGCCGTTGCAAGGCATACTTTTCTTTGCGTTATTTTTGCTGGTCGGGTTACGCGCACGCACGGCTTTTGTTTCCGCACTGGCGTTGATGACCTATAGTGAGTTTGCATTGATCACCTCGAGTGTCGTCGTCAAGGCGGAACTACTTCCCCCCGCTTGGGAAGCTGTCATCGGTCTGGCGGTAGCGCTTTCCTTGGCTATTGCGGCGCCATTAAATCGGTTTTCGCACCGTATCTTTTCCTTTCTGGAACCGGGATTAGTTCGTTTTGAACGTAAGGTCGAACATCTGGACAGACTACCCAGCAGCATCGGGGGAGCGGAATGGCTGGTAGTGGGAATGGGACGCACCGGTATGTCGGCATATCTCGCTTTTAAGCAGCAGGATATGCGTGTGCTGGGCTTGGATGCCGACCCAATCAATCTAAAAAACTTGCTTGCCGACGGGCGAAGGGTGATTTACGGTGATGCCGAAGACTCTGCGCTATGGGAGACACTGCCCTTGGAAAAACTCAAAGGGATTATCCTTACCATGCCGGAATTCGAAGCAAGATCATCGTCGATCAAGCAACTGAAAAACCTCCAATTCGCCGGCAGTATCGGTACCGTTTGTTTTCATAACGATGAGGAAAGTGAACTTTATCGATTGGGAGCTACTTTTGTCATTCACCCCTTGATCGAGGCCGGTAAACAATTGGCCGAGCATCTGTTGAAATCAACAAGCAAGATGGATTTTTAACAATCAAGTCTGAAAAAATCAGGGAATCCGCAGCTGCCTTACGTGTTGTTACTTGCTTCTCCGACTATTTTGATCGGGAAACCTGCCATCGATAAACAAGCTGGCCATATATCGCAACGTTGATGAGTATGACCAAACCCGCCAGCCCAAATTGAATGTCTCTCGTAAGTCCGGCAGGATAGATGACGGGCAAGAGATAATGCTCAACAAAGCTACCTGAATAACCGGCGTCACCGGCAATCCGACGAAGCCCGACTTCCATCACCGTAAGCGGACACAGCCCTCCAGTCAATTCAATGAATGCACCCCAGCAGGCCGCCGGTATATGAGCCAGCGCGATCCAGGGAGAGCGAAGCGCAAGCAGCCCACCAAAAATGACGAAACCGATAAACAGGAGATGGAGAACAAGAACGGAGTCGGCTAAGAATCGGTAGATCATTTAATTTCGCTAGTTACCTGACCAGGGGCAGTGAGATGGCTTGAGAGCGTATTAGACCCCTTAAGTTTACCGCCCACAGGTTGGTGAATTTGCGAATGCCAACCTATTATTCTTCTTCAAGTTATCAAGAAGATAACAACGCCAATCATGTGTCTTTTTCACGATCGGTTACTACGGTATAGACGACATAAACTACATAGAGAACCGTTAGAATATAAATTATTGCTGACATATTTGTTTACCGCCTTAAATTGATTTTTTATTATTTTGTCCAAGCGCCGGTTTAACTGAGCTTTTAGACAACCCGTACAGCTTTATTGAGAATATACCACAAATAATCTAGATGCTATTGGCATCGAAAACAAACGGCGGCAACGGACAATGCAGGGTTGCGCATATTGCTCTTAGCAGTTCCGCTTCATGAGGACTGACTTTGCCGTCATGAGATAGTGTCAACACCAGCGCGGAAACCAGGGCTTGTTTATCTAGCACTTGTAGTCCGTCCAGCTGATTCAACGCAGCATCGGTGGCAGACACCCAATCCTGGGGTGGCTCATAATCCGGCCATTGTTTTGTATCGATCAACATTTTTATACGCTGCTCATGGCGTCCCAGACATTCCATGCCTTTTTGGTAGGCGGCATCGACTTCAGCATGGCCTTGTTTTGCCATGACCGAAAACAACACGCCGACAGCTTCCGGCAACTGCGTCAAACGAAGATTGCCATGCCGGTGTTGCGGATGAGCGGCATCATTCAAATGGGTTTTTAACACGCGGGACAAGGCGAACTCAAACGTATCGACAACGCCATCAACCTCGATCAATCGCTGTACCAAGTCGGCTATGCGTTCAAGCTGCTCCAGCGGCCGGTTTTTAATGAGGGGAAAGGCGATTTGCAATAAGGGTAGGCGAAATTCCGGGCCCGACTTTTGTATTTCCAATTGCAGTGTTTCGGCGGCCATCACTGTCGTTCCGCCTAATTGTTCGGCAATCAAATCTAATTGGATTCGGCGCACGGCTTCGTTTGCATCCAGCAGCAACGCCAAGACTAATGGCAAGGCATCAGTGCCGGAATGGGCGGCGCGATAAAGATTTTCGGGTATCGACTGGCGAAGGGTCGAGGCAAGCTGTATGTGTCCTTCATCGGGCATGCCTACCGTTTCGGTCACTGTCGCCGGTGTTACGACAAAGTGTTGCGGCGCAAAACCGGCTGTTGATGAACTTCCCTCAATAGCTTCCGAACCGTTTTGAGTTTGTCCAAGCATTTGCCCGGCAAGCCGGTCTATTTCCGACTCCTCAAAATTCGGCTCCAAGGCCTTGATGCGCTGAATCAAAGGCGGATGCGTAGCCAGCAATGAACTGAATGATGCGCCGGTGGCAAACAGCATGTGGCTGACTTCTTCAGTGTCTACTCTCTGGAGTTCCGAGCCTTGCTGAGCGGCGGCTATTTTCTTTAACGCACCCGCAATGCCTTGGGTCTGCCGGGTAAATTGTACCGCTGAAGCATCGGCCAGAAATTCACGCTGCCGTGATACCGCCGCTTTAATCAGTTGACCGAAAAAAACACCGATATAGCCGATCAAAAACAGCCCTAAACCGGCCAGATAAATAGCGGCCGCACCGTCACGACGGGAATTGTCGGAACGGATATTGCCGTAACGGGCGCTGTTCAATACCGCCCTGCCGATCAGGCCGATGACCAGAATACCGAACAAAAAGCCCATCAGCCGCGTGTTCAGGCGCATATCGCCGTTGAGGATATGACTGAACTCGTGGCCGATTACGCCTTGCAGTTCGTCTCGGGTAAGCGTTTCCAGCGTGCCGCGAGTGACGGTCACTGCGGCATCGCCGGTGGTAAATCCTGCCGCAAAAGCGTTAATCGCCGACTCCTGCTCCAGGACGTAAACTTCCGGCATCGGAATACCCGAAGCAATCGCCATTTCTTCAACGACGTTATACAAACGGCGGCGTAGCGGATCTTTGCTCTCTGCGGTAATCAGCGTACCGCCCAGGCTGCGCGCAACTTTGCCGCCGCCCGAGCTCAATGACGCAATCTTGTAAAGGCTGGACAGGCTGATAAAGCCGATAGTGGCCAGTGAGATACTCGCCACCAACGGCAAGTTGTTCATGATCCAGTTGAAATCGGGCAGTGTCGCAGCTCCCGCTTCATCACCCACATTAATGATCAACGCCGTTATCACCAGATTAACCGCCGCAACGATCGCAATCACGGCCAGCATGAACATCAGAATCAGGGAGCGGGTCTTGCGGCGGGCATCATCCTGGCTTTGAAAGAAATTCATCTGCTTCACCGAAGCGGTTTTAAGTAAAAGAAACTTTCGGAACCTGCCGTTTTTCCGGGGCCTCTATTTCCAGGTGCTCGGCAGGATTAAAATTAAACATGCCTGCCAGGATATTGTTGGGGAAATTCTCCCGGCCGTTGTTGTAAGTCATAACCGCGTCATTAAATGCCTGACGGGCAAAAGCCACTTTGTTTTCGGTAGAGGCCAGCTCTTCCTGAAATTGCATCATGTTCTGATTGGCCTTGAGATCGGGATAAGCCTCGGCCAAGGCAAACATTTTGCCCAGACTGCCCTGAAGCGTAGCCTCAGCGCTTGCCAACTGCCTGATCGCTTCTGGATCGGAAGGATTTGCCCCGGCAGCCTTAAGCCCGGTTACCGCTGCATTTCGCGCGCTAATAACAGCATCCAGCGTTTCCCTCTCGTGCTTCATATAACCTTTAACGGCTTCAACCAGATTCGGTATCAGGTCGTAGCGCCGGGTCAGTTGAACATCTATCTGGGAAAAAGCATTTTTAACGCCGTTGCGTAAGTTGACGAGCCGGTTGTAAATGCCGATAAAAAACAGCGCGACAAGGATGATGAAACCGATTAATGCAAGCAGGATAGGCATAAGGGTACTCCATGAAATAACAAGGTGTATCCTAATCATACAAGAGCGATTAATATCTGTCTTTTGTTTTTCCACTCTCTCTAATTTATGCTTGCCGATAATCGCCTGAAAATTATACTAGCGATCACTGTTGTCGCAATTATCGCCGTTTTCAGCATCGCTCCCATTGCCCAGCAGCCGGATTACCATAACTTCGCCGACCGGCGTAGCCTCTTCAATATAGCCAATTTTTTCAATGTGCTGTCCAATTTACCGTTTGTCATTATCGGCATCATGGGCATGCGACTGGTCGCGCTGCGTCAAGCATCCGGGGGATTGGCCGAGTTGCGGGCGATGTATCTGACGTTTTTTGCCGGGGTATTTTTAACCGGTTTGGGTTCCGCGTACTACCACCATCAACCCGACAATCAAACCCTGCTTTGGGATCGCCTGCCGATGACGATTGCCTTCATGGCCCTGTTCAGCGCCATTGTCGGAGAATATATTTCGACTCAGCTGGCGCGGAAATTATTTGTTCCCCTGCTGATGTTGGGCGTTGCTTCAGTTGTCTATTGGTATGCGACGGAATTGGACGGCCACGGCGATTTGCGCGTTTACATGCTGGTGCAATTCTTACCGGTTGTGCTGATGCCGCTGATTTTGTGGCTGTTTGACTCGACGTTGAATAACGACAAGTATATTTGGGGCGTCATCGGCGCTTATGCGGCCTCAAAACTCATGGAGCTGTTCGATGCCCGGCTTTACAGCGCTGTTGGCTTGCTCAGCGGACACTCGCTAAAACACTTGGTTGCCGCGTTAGGGACGTTGATTTTTTATTGGGCATTGCGGAGAAGGCGTTCGGAAAAGTAACAGGCACAAAAAAAGGCGTGTCGAAACCGACACACCTTTTCGAATGCGGATAATCGAAAAAACTAAGCTTTTACCGCATCGGCAATTTCATTAAACGCTTCAACTCTGGTTTTACCTGTCTTAATCAGGTCAACACCCGCATCGACCACCATTTTGCAAAGCCCTGGTGTTTTGTAAACCATCAAGCCTAAATAACCAACAACAGGGATGGCGATAAAGGCTGCGATAAAACCGTTAAGCCCGACAACTCCCATCAGCTTTATCAGCAATACAACGGCATCCAAAGGCAATAAAACCATGGCGCCAAAATAGACTATTACCATGAATACGGACACCACAAAAACTACAAACTGAAGTAGCCTGACCAACGCAACGTTAACTTTTTTCATATTACTTTCAATTTCCTGATAGAACTTAAGGGGGCTTTTTAGCCAGAAAATGACTCCCGACCCTAGTGTGTTGTCAATAAAACCGCTTTTTGAAGCGGCAAATTATACCTTAACACCGTCAAAATAATTCATTTTTTTCGGCTGGGTCTTTACGAAGAAACAACCGATATAAAACAGAGCCGGCAATAAAGCCGCCTAAATGCGCCCACCAGGCCACATCGACAGCAACACCGCCAAATAGCATTGCCGTTGTCGCACTGTGTAATTGAATCAAAACCCACAACCCTAAAAAAGCAACCGCCGGGACATGAATGACTATAGGTAAAAATAGTATAGGAATCCACACCACAACGCGTTCAAGCGGATATAGAAAAAAATAAGCCGCCAATACACCGGCTATAGCGCCTGATGCGCCGACAACGGGAATGGCAAGGTTTGGATCGAACAACCATTGCAAAAAAGTAGCCAAAAGACCGCATGCCAAATAAAAAATCAAAAATGGCAAGCGGCCCATTCTATCTTCTACGTTATCGCCGAATATCCATAAAAACCACATGTTCATGATCAGGTGCGGCCAGTTTCCGTGCAGAAACAGGCTGGTCAGAAAAGACAAATAGCCATCGAAAGGCAAGCCATAATAGGGATTGGTATAGCGGATAGGCACCATGCCGTAAAGGTTGAGGAGCCGCAAACTTAACGGATCGGGCATCAATTTCATCGTCACAAAAACAACAATACAAATCGCCATTATCCCCCACGTGACTAAAGGCCTTGAATGGCAGGGCGCTGTATCTCTAATTGGTATCATGGTTTTTCCTGATCTATGTAGACGCGGGGATGTTATCCCTGCTTTTAATCTAGCTTAAAAGCTAAAAAACCGATTTGCAATGAATAGTTATTTAATCATAACCCTGACCGCAAAAAGTCTATAATACCCGCAAAGATTGATTCCCATCATCCTTGCACTTTAGCAACTACTTAAAGATTCATGCACTCTAATCCAATAGACAAAACCCCATCATTTTCAAGCCTGTCGCTAGATGAACAACTGCTGTCGGCCGTTAAAAAGCTTGGCTTTGAACAGCCTACACCCGTGCAACTACAGTCGATTCCACTTGCTCTGGAACACAAAGACCTGCTGGTTAGCGCCGAGACAGGCAGCGGAAAAACCGCCGCATTCTTGCTACCTACACTGCATCATCTGTTAACCCTGCCCTCCGGAAAATCCGGTGTGCGGGCCTTGATACTGACTCCGACCCGGGAATTGGCTCAGCAGATTTTTAAGCACTGCCAACAATTGACCGAATTTACCGACCTGAAAACAGGCCTGATTACCGGTGGCGATGATTTTAGGCTACAGCAAAACATGCTCCGCAGAAACACGGAAATTGTTATTGCGACTCCAGGCAGAGTATTGGAACTGATGGAGCAAGAGATTCCGGACTTTAGCAATCTGGAAGTGTTGATACTGGATGAAGCCGATCGCATGCTTGATATGGGCTTTAGCGAAGACGTGCTGACCATCGCCAATAGCTGCAACACACAACGACAAACCTTGCTGTTTTCAGCCACCTTGACTCATTTCGGCGTCATCAAAATGGCTGACAGGGTGCTAAAAAATCATGAAGTCGTCGCCTTAAATACGCTGCATGACGGACACCGTAACATCGAGCAGCAAATTGTGCTGGCCGACGACAATGATCACAAACTAAAACTGCTGACCTGGCTGTTGCAAAATGAGACTTATGATAAGGCGCTGGTCTTTACCAACAGCCGGATTCAGGCGGATGCTCTTCGCGGGCCGTTACGGGGACAAAAGCTCCGTGTTGGTGTGCTGCATGGAGAAATGGATCAAAAAGACCGCAACCGGATGATGGAATTATTCCGCGAAGGCGAAGTCAAAATCATGCTGGCTACCGACCTTGCCGCTCGCGGCCTGGACATCAAAGGCATCAATCTGGTCATTAATTTTGATGTGCCGAGAAACGGCATCAATTATATCCATCGCATAGGCCGGACAGGCCGGGTCGATGAACTGGGCCTGACGATTGCGCTGGTAAAGCATACCGAATGGAACTTAATGTCCGGTATTGAGCGCTTTTTGAAACAGAAATTCAAACACCGCAATATCAAAGAATTGGAGGGTAAGTATAAAGGCCCTAAAAAACTTAAAGCTTCCGGAAAGGCAACGGGCGGCAAAAAGAAAATAGAACCTAAAAAAGCTGCCGTCGAAAAAGTCAAAATCAGGGACAGGGACAAGAAGAATGTCGGTAAAAGGCGTGTGCCGACAGTTAAGCCAACCATAGAAGTAAATCAGCCATAAAAA
>scf_100011_pt406 | contig 14853 bp, 15 predicted proteins | sample Micenr1anaerobic_FD_49594 | JGI IMG/M metagenome (IMG submission 49594) | reverse complement strand
CTTTTCCGGTTGTTGCTGGGCCAGACCGATAGCGGCCTGTATCCGCGCCAGCGGCGAACGCAATTCATGGGAGACATCGTGCAGCAAGCGTTGCTGGGCATGCACCAAACTATGAATCTGTCCGGCCATGTGATCGAAGTTTTGCCCCAGATCGGATAATTCATCGCGACGCTTTCCCATCGATGAACCGACTCGGGTATCCAGATCGCCTTGCGCTAGCGCGGTAAAAGCGTTGCGCAAACTGCGAATCGGCTTGGCAAAATACCAGGCCAGCGCCGCACTGAATATCAGACTGGCAAAAGTACCGGCCAAAATCGGCAACAGCGGCGATGGCGGCACACGCGGCGGCTGGGGAGGACGCGAAAAATAACCCTCAGGAGGCGGCGGAGCAAAACCGGCATCCGCTTCTTCACCCGGCATGCGCGGCGGACGATCGGCAAAACCGTGTTCCGGCAGCGGCACAAACAGCAAATAACGATGTCCATCCTCTGCCGACACCCTACGAATCGCCTCAGGATAGGCGGCCTGCAAGAATAGTGTACGCGCCTGCTGCAAAACCTCGGGCGCGACGCTACGCTGTAGAAGTTCCCGGTCTTGATCGTCAACCGCATAAACCGGCGGGAAAGGAGCATCGTGCATGGCCTCAAGAAAGCTGCGCAACCCGGCAACTCCGCCGTGCCGGATAGCATTATCCGCGACAGCGACAAACGATGACGCATGCCTGACATCAATCGAATGCTTGGCCGTTTCACTTCCCTGCCACGCATTATGCCTTAACCAGACCGCCGTGCCGACCCCGATACCGGCCACCAGCAAAGCCAGCCAGAAGGTAAGGAAAAACTTCCAGAACAAACGCCCCATGCCCTTACTCCTTCACCAATTGGTAACCCTGACCGCGCACCGTCTGAATATAAGAGCGCCCGTCGCTCTGACAGCCCAGTTTCTGGCGAATGCTGCTCATATGCACATCGATACTTCTATCGAAACGCGCCAAAGGCCGTCCGAGCGCTTTTTCCGACAATTCGTTTTTGGTGACGATACGGCCAACATTCATCGCCAGCGTTTCCAGCAAATTAAACTCGGTACTGGTAAGCTCCATGTCCTGATCTAGCCATGACGCCTTGCGTTTTTCGCTCCAGATTTTCAAAGGGCCGGCAACAATCGGCCCGTTGCCGACGGCATCGCTTACAGGCTGGGTTCGACGTAAAATCGCGCGGATACGCGCCGCCAGCTCCCTTGGCGTGCAGGGCTTGGGCACATAATCGTCCGCTCCCGATTCCAATCCGATAATCCGGTCGACATCATCGCCTCTGGCGGTAAACATCAGCACCGGAATACGGCTTTCCATACGGATGCGCATTAAGACCTCGGTGCCTTTTATATCCGGCAACATAATGTCGAGTATCACCAGCTGGTAGTCGCCCGACAAAGCCAGCCGCCGCCCAGACTCGCCCTGATGGGTCACGTCGACCGCGAAGCCATCCTGTTCCAGATAATCCTTGAACAGCCCCGCCAGTTCCACATCATCGTCAATGATTAAAATTTTCGTCACGCTCGTCACCTTAAATTACTTTGTTGACGGCATCATAACTTCACACCGTGACAACCGCCACAATCCGCCCACTGGATTTACCTGAATTTACATTTCAATAACAGCGCTTTACCTGCATTGGAGTGATACTGAACACGACGGAATCACCCCTGTTCCGTCGCCTCTTTTATTAAATACACGGAGATTTTTTATGCGCAAACTGCTGTTGATTCTGCCCTTATTACCGGCGATAGCCTTCCGGCGAACCGCCTTATTACCGGAGATAGCCCTGGCTGACCCGCAAATGTACGGCGAACCTCCTTTCGGAGGCATGCCGCCATCCAAACATCATCGACCCGAGCATGATGAAGCGCACTTGCCGGGCTTTTTGCATCAACTCGATCTGGGCGAAACACAACAGAATGAAATCAAAGCGCTAGTCAAAGCCCATCGCGCCGAACTCGATGCCAAGCTGAAAAATGCAATAAGCATTGGCAAGGAGATTCATCAGCTAAGCTTTTCCAACGACTACAGTGATGACAAAATCCAGGCGCTGCTTGACAAGGCGGACGCCATTCACAAAGAAACGGCATTACAGAAAGCCAGACTGGACAATGCCATTTTCAAACTGTTAACCAAGGAGCAACAAGAGAAATTGCAAAGCAAAATGGCTCATTTCGAAGATTAATTCAGACCGCTGCATTGTGCGCCCGGTTATTGGCTGGGCGCAATTCTCAAGACCGAAAACCCTGTTTTCCGGTTCCCAAGCTCCAGTTCTCGTCGTTATGCACAAGTATCTGCGGAACACCGTCTATTCCTCATTCCCACACAGCGCGCCACTGCCATTAAGTTAAGCACAATGACGTCGCAGAAGCGGGTCATGCCCGCGATGAGGCAGCTACAATTATGCAATCGCTGCCCAAATGTCGCGGGCGCGGCCCGCTCCTACAAGCCTTAACTCAATAGCAGTGACACAGCGCGTTGGAGCGAGAGTAATTTTAGTGGACGCTAGTTCCCAAGCTCCAGCTTGGGAACCAGCGTAATTTTCTCGTTCCCACGCGCTGCGTGGGAATGCAGTGCTGGACGCGTTGCGTCCCGTATTCGCAAAACGTTGTTCGTAACTCGCGGCGCAACGCATGGGAACGAGGTTGGCATTCTTCACCACGAAGACACGAAGACACGAAGAGAAATACTTAATTAATTCATTGAAAACTTTGTGTTCTTCGTGTCTTCGTGGTTCTTCTTACTGTCGCCGTATTTACCCAATTTTACATTTTGCTAACATTGATTTACCCGTAATTCCGGCATACTGAATTCTTCATATCAAGCCACCACTCCCTCAAATCGCCATGAACAAAACTACGGCTTATTTTCCGGCGATGATCGCCTGTGCAGTTTTCCTGACCGGTTGTTTTTTCCGCCCGTCCCCGCCGACCTCGGAAGAGCAGGCTGAAAAGGTCGGACAGTTTATTGCCGAGGGCGGCTACTCTCCCGCGCACAGCTATGCGATCGATTCGATCCGCGAAACTTGGCGGCATGATGGTCAAGCCGTGGAAATTTCAATGCTTGCGCCGACGGCTCCGGGCGTTTATCCGCTGATTATTTACCTGCCGGGCTTGGGCGAGCATGCCGATGGCGGCCGACTCTGGCGCGAAACCTGGGCTAAAGCCGGTTACGCGGTTTTCAGCGTGCAGCCGCTTGAAATCGGCGAAGCGCTCAAAGAACTGGGGCCAATGCAGGGAATGGGCGACGATGCCGGACGCCCGGACCTCCCGAAGACGAGCAGGGTCCGCCTGGCGACAACAAATCCATGCCGTCGAAAGCCCTCAGAAACAGTGAGCTGCACTATCTGGGGCATGAGCATTTCTCGCAGGAATCCCTGAACAAACGCATCAACCACCTGCTCTGGGCTCACGCTCAACTCAAGCTGAGGTCAACGTCAGGCAAAGGCTTGTTTGCGGCCGCGGATTTGTCGCGATTGATCGTTGCCGGTTACGACCTCGGCGCGCAAACAGCGGCGGCGATGATTGGCGAGAAATCCGGGGCCGATCTGTCCCAAGCGCAAGACTTCAAGCCGCTTGCCGCGATTTTATTCAGCCCGTCCGTCGATATGGCGCTCGGTCAGGTCGCAACCCGTTACAAAAACATTTCCATTCCCTTGCTGGTGGTGACCGGCAGCGAAGACGACGATCCTTACGGGATCAGTTCTCCTTACGTGCGCACGGCAATCTGGGAATACGCACCGCTTGGCAATAAATATTTGCTGCTATTAAATAAAGGCAATCATCAATTATTGGCAGGATCTAACTTGGAACATCGGCAAGAGCCGGGTTCACCTCAGGAATCCAGCGGAAAAACCGGCCCCGGCGACGCCATGCCGCGCATTGGCGGTTCTTTTCAAGGCGGGGGCGGCGGTCCGTCCGGCGGCCCTCCTCCGGGAGGCATGATGGGCAGGCCTCCGCATGGCGGTCGGCAGGACAGCGAACAGGATTTTAAACATATCGCCGCCGTATTCAGCGTATCCAGCGCATTTTTAGACAGCATCGGCAAGTCCGACGCCGTTGCCCAATCGTGGATTTCGGGGAAGCCCAATCACTGGCTGAAGAAGTCGTCAAACCTGAAAATGAAGTAGCCTATCGATGAGAGCGACAAAGAAAAATACGCTGTGGTTAACAGTACCGCTAATATCGGGATGTTTTATGGTAGGCCCTGATTACCGGCAGCCGCAAATCCAATTACCGGCAAACTGGAGCATTGCCGAAACCGGCGGCCCGGCTGCAAAAATGGCCGACATCAACCGTTGGTGGACCGTTTTCAACGATCCTGTTCTGACGGAACTGATCGGGAAAGCTCAAGCGGGTAATCAGGATTTATATCAGGCCGAGGCCAGATTACGTGAGGCGCGCGCTCGTCGTCAGTTGGCCAAGGCCAATTTGTTGCCGACATCGTCGTTAACAGCATCGGCCAGCCAAAGCGGCAGCAGCGAGGCTGCCGGTGGCGGCACCACCAGCGAGCTGTACAGTAATAGCCTGGATGCCAGTTGGGAAATCGATATTTTCGGCAAAAAGCGGCGCGCCATCGAAGCGGCCGAGGCGACCATGCAGGCGGCGCAGGAAGATTTGCGCGACGTTTTGGTCAGTTTGTGCGCGGAAGTGGCGCTTAACTATGTCGATGTGCGCAGCTACCAAACCCGCCTTAAAATTACCGAAGACAACTTGGCCGCACAGAGTGAAACCTACGACATTACCCGCTGGCGGTACCAAGCCGGACTGACCACGCAGCTGGATGTCGATCAGGCCAAATTGACAATGGAAAATACCCGCGCCGGAATCCCCAGTTTGCGAAGTACGCTGGAACAGGCCAAGCACCGGCTGGCGCTGTTGCTGGGACAACAACCCGACACCCTGAAGCGGTTGCTGGCCGCATCCGCCCGGATTCCCGCCGCCTCTGCCGAGATCGGCGTTGGCATCCCGGCCGATCTGTTGCGCCGACGTCCGGATGTGCGGCGTGCCGAGCGTAAACTGGCCTCGCAAACCGCTCAAATCGGCGTTGCCGAGGCGGCGCGCTATCCCGATTTCACGCTATCAGGCTCTATCGGCCTGGAATCGCTGGCTTACGCCAATCTCTATACCGCCGGGGCCAAGGCCTTTCAAGTCGCCGCAAATGCCGCCTGGACCTTACTCGACGCAGGACGCATCCGCAGTAACATCAACATTCAAAACGCCCTTCAGGAACAGGCGCTGGGTTTGTATCAGTCGACTCTACTGACTGCGCTCCGCGATGTCGAAAATGCGCTGACGGCTTATTCCGAAGAACGTAAGCGCCGCGATGCGCTGAACGCGGCTGTGGAGGCAGGCATCAGTGCATTGGCTCTGGCCGACGCGCAGTACATTTCCGGCTTACTCGATTTTCAGCGAGTTCTGGATTCGCAGCGCTCGCTACTGAGCGCGCAAACCCAATTAGCCACCAGCGAGTCTGAAGTCGCCGCCGATATTGTTCGACTTTACAAGGCGCTCGGCGGTGGCTGGCACGCCAACAACAACTCTGAGCAAGCCGATCATGAATGATCCAAACAGCCAAGCAACACAACCTATCGCCGAAGTGCTCGGGCTCAATCCGGCAAACAGCCGCCAGCCGCTCAAAAAATGGCTGTGGCTTGCCGTCGCGCTCGGCATCACGATCCTGGTCGTCGTCTTTGCATTCAATAGCGGCAATAACCAACAAGCCGGTTATGTCACGCAAGCTGTAACGCGCGGTGATCTGGAGGTTACCGTCAGCGCCACCGGCACTTTGGCGCCGCTCAAGGAAGTCGAAGTCGGCATAGAGGTATCCGGAACCATCAAGTCGGTAGAAGCGGATTATAACGATAGCGTCACGGTCGGCCAGGTGCTGGCGCGTCTGGACACTACCCGGCTTGAGGCGCAGGCCTTGCAATCGCAAGCCGGGCTGGAGTCGGCCCGCGCCAAAGTCCAACAGACTCATGCCAGCTTGCTGGAGGCGGAAGTGAAAATGGCGCGACAACTGCATGTCCAGCAATTGAGCGGCGGCAAAGTGCCGTCGCTATACGACCTCGACACCGCCAGGGCGACGCTGGCGCGGGCGCGCGCCGATGAAGCCGCCGCCAAGGCAGCGGTCGATCAGGCGCAAGCGGCGCTGAATGTCAATCGCACCGACATTACCAAAGCGGTGGTGCGCTCGCCGATCAACGGCGTGGTGTTGAAGCGCTCGGTGGAACCGGGACAGACTGTCGCCTCGCAGTTTCAAGCGCCGGTGCTGTTTACGCTGGCCGAAGATTTAACGCAAATGGAATTACAGGTCGATGTCGATGAGGCGGATGTCGGTTTGGTGCAGCCGGGTCAGAAAGCGTTGTTTACCGTCGATGCCTACGCCGACCGCAGCTTTCCGGCCGAGATGACCCAAGTGCGTTTCGGTTCGGAAACGGTAGACGGGGTGGTAACCTATAAAACCGTGCTGCGGGTCGATAATTCCGCGTTGTCTTTGCGGCCGGGTATGACTGCCACGGCCGTGATTACCGTCAATAAAAAACCGACGTTTTGTTGGTCGCCAACAGCGTATTGCGCTTTACGCCGCCGGTAACGCCGGGCAAACAAAAGGCTAAAGGCAGTTTCCTGGATTCGCTGCTGCCGCATCCGCCGCGTCAAGAATCGCGTCAAGCGGAGGCCGCAAACAGCAAAACCCAACAGGTTTGGACGCTACGTAACGGCGAACTCGCGTCTATCAGCATTACCAAAGGTGCGACTAACGGCATTGTCACCGAAATTGTCGACGGCGCTGTTACAGCCGGTACCGAACTGGTTACCGGACAGGTCAGTAAACCATGATCGCTACGTCTGCCAATGAGAATCCGCAGCCGCTGTTGGAGCTGCAACAAGTCACTAAAGTCTATGGCAGCGGCGAAGCAGCTATGCCGGCCTTGCGTGGCGTAAGTTTTCGGATTGAGCCAGGCGAATTTGTGGCCGTGATGGGACCGAGCGGCTCGGGCAAGAGTACCTGCATGAATATTTTAGGCTGTATGGATCAACCGACTGCCGGGCGATATTGTTTTCAGAATGTCGATGTCGGCCTGCTGTCGCGCAATCAGCGCACTTTGTTACGCCGTCATTATCTGGGTTTCATCTTTCAGGGCTTCAATCTGCTTAACCGCACCTCGGCGTTGGAGAACGTGGAATTGCCGTTGATTTATCGCGGTATCGACAGCGATGTCCGCCGCGCCGCCGCCTATCAGGCGCTCGACACAGTCGGCCTGAAAGGTTGGGAGCACCACACGCCCGGCGAATTATCCGGCGGGCAACAGCAGCGGGTCGCCATTGCCCGCGCTATCGTCACTCAACCTTTGTTGCTGTTGGCTGATGAACCGACCGGTAATCTCGACTCGAAACGCAGTGAGGAAATCATGGAATTGTTGACGACATTTAATCGCGATAGGGGGATTACCATCGTCATGGTTACTCATGAAGCCGACATGGCGGCTTACGCCAAGCGTACCGTGCATTTTCGCGACGGCCTGATCGAAAGCGATCAAAACCAACCCGGAGACAGCTTATGTTAGGCGTTGCCTTACGATTGGCATTGAGGGAAATGCGGCGCAACATCATGCGTTCGGTGCTGACCATGCTGGGCATTATTATCGGCGTTGCCGCGGTGATTGTGCTGGTTACCCTCGGCAGCGGGGCAACCCGGCAGGTGACGCAGCAAATCGCCAGTCTGGGCAGTAATCTGTTGATGGTTAGCGTCGGCAAGCGCATGGGACCGGGGCAAAGCTCTACGGCCCCGGCCTTCAAATTGGCCGATGCCGAAGCGTTGGCCCGCGAGGTGCCTGCACTGGCCGCGGTGGCGCCGCAAGCATCGTCCGCCTCCACGGCTATTTTCGCCAATGAAAACTGGGGCACGACCGTGACTGGCAGCACCGAACAGTATTTCATGGTCAATAACCGTCAGTTAGCGGAAGGCCGTATTTTTACCGGCAGCGAAGCGCGTTCCGGCGCTGCCGTCTGTGTTATCGGCGAAACCGTGCGCGTCAAGTTGTTCGCCGGACAAAGCCCGCTCGGCGCAAAAATGCGCCTACGAAAACTGTCGTGCGAAATCGTCGGATTACTCAAGCCCAAAGGCCAGTCCACTATGGGCAGCGACCAGGACGACATCGTCATTGTGCCGTTGCGCACTTTTCAGCGCCGGATTGCCGGTAATGACGATGTCAGCCTGATCCAGGTATCGGCCAAGGACGGCATATCGACGGATGCGGTTAAACAGGAGCTGCAGCGACTGCTTCGCGTCCGCCGACATTTGTCGGCGGACGAAGACGATAATTTTAATGTGATGGATATGAAAGAGATCGCCACCATGCTGTCAGGAACCACGCAAATGATGACGGGATTACTTGGCGCTGTAGCGGCGGTGAGCCTGCTGGTCGGCGGTATCGGCATCATGAACATCATGCTGGTGTCGGTTACCGAACGCACCCGCGAAATCGGCATCCGCCTTGCCATCGGCGCGCTGGAAAACGAGATATTGCTACAGTTTCTGGTGGAAGCGGTGGTGCTGTCGTCGTCCGGCGGGTTAATCGGCATTGTGCTGGCGCTGGTTTCTTCCAGTATATTGGCCGCTGTTTTGCAGGTGCCGTTGGTGTTTAATCTACCGGTTATTGCCATCGCGTTTATGTTTTCGTCGACGGTCGGTATCGTATTCGGCTATGTCCCTGCTCGCAAGGCGGCGCGCATGGATCCGATCGAAGCGTTGCGTCACGAGTAGCCGACAAAGCGAAGGCTGCGGTCATTGCCTGGCAGTTTGATCGACGTTCGAATTGTCCATAATCGTTGCTAACCACTTGATTTTTAGCTTCGCCATAACGGCGAAGCCCTCCTCTACTCCCAAATTTTTAAAGACAATTATCGCCTCGCCTGTCAAAATCGAGGGCGTTTCCATCGAACCGATTTGTCGCCAGCGGAGCCCTAACTGCCATGCAACAGCAACACGTTGATATACATAACGCCATTACCGCATTGAGTTGCGCGCTGGATTTAGTCGGCGTTGACGAAGTCAGGCACGGTAAGCGCGTGGCGATCATGGCCCGGGCTATTGCCCGGCACCTGAACTGGCCGGAAGTTGACTGCCTGTCCATTCTTTACGCCGGTATGCTGCATGATTGCGGGGTTTCCAGAGTTCATGAGCACCACCAACTCACGGAAACACTGGAATGGGACGGTGCGGAAGATCATTGCATCCGCGGCGCCGATTATTTGTCGGCCTGTCCGCCGTTGGCGCATTTGTCCGCCGAGATTCGCTACCATCACACCCGCTGGGAAGACCTGCTGGCTTCGTCTGTCGATCGTCGCCTTTGCTTGCGCGCCAATCTGCTGTATCTGGCGGATCGCATCGATATGCTGCAAGCGCCTTTCCTGAGCACCGGCCATATACTGACCGAGTATCCGGCGATTATCGCGCAAATCAAAACGCTGTCCGGCATCTTGTTTGCGCCGGAGCTGGTGGATGCCTTTGCCGAAATCGCCGATGTCGAAGCTTTTTGGCTGGCCATGGAACCCGAATATCTGGATGAAGATTTACGCAGCATCGGTAGCCATATTCCAACGACCTTGCTGGATATTCCTGCGCTCAAAGAACTGGCGCGGCTGTTTTCGCGCGTAGTGGACGCCAAATCCCCGTACACCGATGAGCACTCGCAACGGGTGGCGCATATCGCCCGGCAATTGGCTATGGATTTCGGCATTAAAGGCTACGAGCTGGAGCAGGTTGAAATCGCCGGGCTGTTGCACGACATCGGCAAATTGCGGGTATCGGAAGACATCATCGACAAACCGGGCAGCCTGACGCCGGAGGAGCGGGCCACCATGCACCGCCACAGCTACGACACCTTCCGCATCCTGCAACGGGTGTTTGACGACTCGAAGATTCCGCTATGGGCAGGGTTTCACCATGAAACTTTGATCGGCGACGGTTATCCTTTTAAAAACGGCACCAAAGAACTGGACCTGGAATGCCGCATCATTACCGTTGCCGATATTTTCCAGGCCTTAGCGCAAGAAAGGCCTTATCGCCATACCATGAGCCTTGAATATATTCTCGACGATTTACAGTCGCGCGTTGCCAGCGGCCATCTCGATGCGGGAGTGGTGGCTAAATTGACTGAAAATGCAGCGCTTTATTACCGGCTGGCTGTGGCTTAAGTCAGGTTAGCTCCAACGATAACGTATTTTTTGCTGAAGTTCTGTATGATATAGCCCAACGCAGCAACATAGTGAGGTATCGGCTATGAACCGAAAACAATTATTTGATCAGGCGTTAAACCTGCCATTAGCGGATAGAGCAGCTTTGGCCGAACAACTGCTCGCAAGTCTCGATCAGCCTGATCCACAAATAGATAAATTAATAGCCATTGAAGCCGAACGCCGGATTGATGCTTACGATAACGGCGAAATACGTTCAATACCCGCCGACCAAGTTTTCGACCGATTGGAATCGAATTGAAAATCAGTTTTCTCGAAGCGGCTGAATGTGAGCTGCAATGCGCAATGGATTACTACAACCAGAACAAACAAGGCTTGGGACATGAGTTTCTTGCTGAGATAAAAATAACAGTAGGCCGCATAGCCGACTTTCCTGAAGCATGGCAGCCGCTAAGTAAACGAAGCCGACGCTGCCTGACTCGCCGGTTCCCATATGGTGTTATCTATCAAGTCCGCGACGAAGAGATATTGATTATCGCCGTTAGTCATTTACATCAAAAGCCGATGTACTGGAAAGATAGGCTATAGCTTTGATGAAGTATATAATCATGCGGCCCTTAATTCCGCAATACCCGATGAAAAACATAAAACTTCGTGTCCTTCGCGCCTTCGTGGTGAATTAATGCTTTCATCCAACGGCTTAAGCGCCGATTTTACGTACTGCTCAAATTAACGATCAATGCCTGCAATTCCGACTTTGCTGATGTCTGGTTGGTATGAATCGCATAAACCTGACGGCTGATTTCTGGCTCCGATAGATAACGATAACTGATGTCCGTTGCCTGTTTGGGCAGGGTGTATTCAGGCATCAATGCAACACCGATACCCTCCTGCACCATGCGCAAGATCCACTCTTCGCTGTTACTGCGGTAAGCGGCGTAAAGATTGATTTCCTGACTCTGGCAAATGCATTTCAAATCTTCTCTCAACTCGCAATTTAACCGGTCTAAATAAGGCTCCGACTGTATCGCTTTCAGATCGACTTTTTGCAGTTGATTAAAACGATGGGTATTGCTGAATGCGACCACGTAGCGTTCTTCGTAAAGCAGGGTCGATTGATACGGTACTGCCGGTAATTGCGCCGGGGCGCTGATCACCAGATCCAGTGAGCCTGAATCCAGCTGCTTCAATAAACTCGCTTCGCTATCGACGATTAATTCCAGTTCGATATTCGGGTATTCCTGCTGATACCACGCAAGACAAGGGCTTAGGCGTTGCGCGCCTATCGTGGTCATCAGGCCGATGCGCAAGGGAATGGTGTTTAACCGGGTAAAACGAATCGCTTCCGCTTTGGTCGCCTGAAGGTCTTTGTAAATCTTGCGCAGATTGGCTTCAACCATGCGACCTAACGGCGTTAACTGGCAACCGGAACGGGTCCGCGTAAATAATTCCCCGCCCATTTCCTCTTCGAGTTTTTTTATCGCCTGTGTCAAAGACGGTTGCGAGACGTAAGTGAGTTGCGCGGCGTGGGTGATTGTTCCCTGATCGCAGACTGCCAAAAAATAGCGGATTTGCTGCATTTCCATGAGAGCCTCCTGATATAGCAAAAAGCTATTGTTCCATAGAAAGTCAGTATTATACAAACCTTTGTATTTCACTATACGATTGCGCTTATCTTATGAAAACGATATGAGAAAGCTATGAAAGCGACAATCTTGAATACAGTCGCTTTAGTGATTTTAGGCATTAATGCCGATAAGATGCTGTTTACGAGCGAGAGGTTTTAAACATGAAAAAGAACATTCTGTTCCCCCCATTAATCAACACCTTAGCCTGTAGTTGCCGCGCTTTAGGTTTATTTGGATTATTGGCCGTCGCTTTGCCGTCGGCCGTCTATGCTCATCGCGGGGCGAATAATGAAGTCGATGCCTGCAATATCCTGGTGGGTCATGAGCGGGTACACTTTACCGCTTATACACCGGCATTGAGCAATGACAAAGAGTATTGCCAGATTATTCCGCATCTGGGCTCCACTAATCTGGTATTCGATTATGAAGGCAAAGGCCTGCGTAATTTAACCGTCGAATTTGAAGTCACCAAAGAACCGGAAGGAATCCGGGTTTTCTATCTGGAACCGACGAAAATAAAATCGGGCACGGTGAATGGCGTGGTTGATTTCAGTAAATTCGGTGCGGGCAATTATCTGGCCCATGTCGCGATAGTGCATCAAGACAAAAGCATCGATAGCCATATCCCGCTTTCGATAGGTCTTGAGCAAGAAGCTTCAGACAATTTGCCGATAAAATCTCTATTCGTCGTGGTGCTTATCGCAGGAGTTGTTTACTTAATGAAACGCGCCGCCGGCAAACATGCAGCGAGGCCATCCGATGCTTAAAGCCTACCTGGATAAATCGACTTTGCGGAACAACGTTTTCAAGTTACTGTTCTTGCTACCTATTGTTATAACGCTGATAGTTTTTTTCAGCGAAGATAATGACGAGTACTCTCAAGTAGGCAGCGCGTCTTATGCCGGAGAAAACGCAAATCCGCAATGCGTTGCCGGTAAGCTCGACGGAGAATCCGGCATCGTCAATGGCGAATCGACGCTGGAAGGCATTAAATACAATATACGCACGCCATTGAATTATGATGCCACTATCGCTCATCCGTTGCTGCTGGTCTTTTCTCCGGCAGGCTCAAACCGGGCAAAAACCGAGAAAACGACCGCACTTACGCTGAAAGCAACGACCGCCGGATTTATCGTCGCTTATGCCGATCATCCCGATTTATCGCCTACCTCTACCATCGAACTCGGAACTATTCCCGGCCTGATTGCCAAGCAATGGTGTGTTGATAAAGAACGTATTTTCCTTACCGGGCATTCTGACGGCGGTACTGCTGCGATGGCTTTGGCGTTTATGTCCGGCACCAAGCATATTCCCAAGGCGATTGCGCCTAGCGCAGCAGGAATCGATTATCAGGATTTGCGTGATCATAAATGCCCGGCTCCGATTCCTGTGATGGTCATGCACAGCGTGAACGATCGCTTGTTCCCGAAGTATGGTCAGCAGTCTTCCGGCTGGTGGGCGGCGTGCAATCAATGCGAGCCTATACCTGAAAAGATTGCCAATGGCTGCATGGCTTATTCCGGTTGCGCTAAGGGTGTAAAAACCTGGTATTGCGAAGGCGATAAACCCCATGCGCAGTGGCCGGGCATTAATGATACATTGCTGGATTTCTTGATTTCGGTGGGTCGTTAAGCGTCACGGCCTACGCTTAATGATTGCAATTCTTACATTCACCTCGTTCCCACGCGCCGCGCGCTCGTTGTCATACATGAGTATTTTCAAGCGCGTCATTCCGGCAGTGATTGCCGGACCCGTTAAAGTGCGTAGCGAATCCAGAGCACATGGATATAAAACTGTCTACTGGCACTTCGCATCGATCAAACACCTACAAGCCGCCAAGTTACCTTCCATGACATTGGATTCACTTCGCGACTGATGGGCTTCGTGTCTTCGTGGTGAATTAACTACTTAGCCATAAACATTAATTTCAAAATCCCCGCAATTTTAATTGGTCTATCACCCGTTTTACTGTCACTATCGGATTAATGCTGTTTGGGCATTAATAAAAGTTTTCCAAATCAATCTTAATGGTTATGAGGACACGATTATGAACATTCTTATTACCGGAGGTACCGGTTTTATTGGCAGTGCATTGGCTAAAAACCTGATCGATCAAGGTCATGCGGTTACGGTGTTAAGCCGCAGTCCCGATAAGGTTGCCAAAATATGCGGCTCGGGCGTTAATGCGCTGGGCAGCCTCTCGCAACTTAAAGCGGAAGACAGCTACCAGGTCATCATCAATCTTGCCGGTGCGCCGATTGTCGACGCCCGCTGGAGCGAGGACCGCAAACAGCTGATCAGGGCCAGCCGTATCGACCTGACCGAACACTTGATAACCTGCATCGATCGCATGAGCGTTAAACCCGAGCTGTTAATCAGCGGTTCCGCGATCGGCTACTACGGCAATCAGGGCGACACGGTGTTAACCGAACAATCGACGCCCTATGAAGATTTCTCGGAGCGGCTTTGCGCCGATTGGGAAGCCGCCGCAAAACAAGCCGAACAATTCGGCGTCAGGGTCTGCCTGATCAGGACCGGCTTGGTTATTGGCAATGGCGGCGGTTTTCTGCAACGCATGTTGCCGCCGTTTCGCTTGGGATTGGGCGGGCGCTTGGGCGACGGGCGGCAATGGATGTCCTGGATTCATCGTCAGGACTGGATCAATATCGCCCTGACCATGATTGCCGATTCAACGATGCACGGCGCTTATAATGCGACCGCGCCGAACCCTGTTACCAATGCCGAATTTACCCGGACATTGGCGCAATGCCTGAAACGCCCCGCCCTGCTGCCGGTTCCGGCCTGGCTGCTGAAAATACTGCTCGGCGAAATGTCGCAACTGGTGTTGGGCAGTCAGCGGGTGATACCGGAACGGCTGTTGGCGCAGGGTTTCAAGTTTCAATATGACGAGCTTGACGCGGCGTTGAATGAGGCGTTATCGCATAAATAGCAATGCCTTCTTTGAACACGCTTTGGACTCCAGAATTTACAG
>scf_100005_pt16 | contig 14887 bp, 17 predicted proteins | sample Micenr1anaerobic_FD_49594 | JGI IMG/M metagenome (IMG submission 49594) | reverse complement strand
GACATTCACCGGGCAATGACCTCAATGCAGGAAAAGAGCGACGTAGAAGCGTCCTATGACCGGCTGCCGAATCTGTCCATCGATTACGGTTTGGCGGAAAAAGCGGATAAAGTGGCGGTAGTGCCTGTTTCCATGGACTGGAGCGATCTCGGCAGCTGGGAGTCGATTTACCAGCATCGCGCCAAAGATGAATCGGGAAATATCACGCAAGGCGATATTCTGACGCTGGATACGCAAGACAGTCTGCTATGGAGTTCGAATGGCCTGCTGGCTACCTTGGGCGTACGAAATATTGCCGTGATTCAGACCGCGGATGCGACGCTGATTTGCGACCGCAGCCGCACGGAAGACATCAAACAACTGGTCGCGCAGGTACAGAAAACCCATCCTCACCTGGCTGATACGCATTTGACGGTGCATCGTCCATGGGGAATCTACAGGGTTTTGGAAGAAGGCCCCAATTTCAAGATCAAGTGCATCATCGTCAATCCCGGCGCCAAGCTCTCCATGCAAATGCATAAACACCGCTCCGAGCACTGGGTTGTGGTGTCAGGCACCGCTAAAATTACCAATGGTACGCAGGAAATCCAATTGGAGGCGAACCAATCAACTTATATTCCCAAGACCCACCGACATCGTCTGGAAAATCCCGGTCATCTTCCGTTGCAAATTATCGAGGTGCAATGCGGCGAGTATGTGGGAGAAGACGATATTATGCGTTTCGACGACACCTACGACAGAACATAATCCAGATGAATAAAATAGCATTAATTACCGGCATTACCGGGCAGGATGGGGCCTATCTGGCCGAATTTTTACTTCAAAAAGGCTACATTGTGCATGGCATTAAGCGGCGCTCATCGCTGTTCAATACCGACCGCATCGATCACCTCTATCAGGATCCGCACGTCAAGAATGCGCGTTTCTTTTTGCATTTCGGCGACTTAACCGATGCGACCAACCTGATCCGCATCATCCAGCAAGTTCAACCGGATGAGATTTATAATCTCGCCGCCATGAGCCATGTCGCGGTGAGTTTTGATACTCCCGAATATACGGCCAATGCCGACGGTATCGGCACCTTACGACTACTTGAGGCTATCCGCATTCTCGGCCTGGAAAAGAAGACCCGTTTTTACCAGGCGTCTACTTCCGAGCTTTACGGCCTGGTTCAGGAAACCCCGCAGAAAGAGACCACGCCGTTTTATCCGCGCTCTCCTTATGCCGTTGCCAAGCTTTACGCTTACTGGATCACCGTCAATTATCGCGAGGCTTATGGCATGTATGCCTGCAACGGCATCCTGTTTAATCACGAAAGTCCGATTCGCGGCGAGACCTTTGTTACCCGCAAGATCACGCGCGCTTTAGCTCGGATCAAACTTAACCTGCAAGATTGTCTTTATCTGGGCAACCTCAATGCCCTGCGAGATTGGGGGCATGCTAAAGATTACGTTGAAATGCAATGGTTGATGTTGCAGCAGGATAAGCCTGACGATTTTGTTATTGCCACCGGCGAACAACACAGTGTGCGCGATTTTGTCAATGCGGCGGCAGAAGAGCTGGGCATCTTTCTGCGTTGGGAAGGAGAAGGCGTTCAGGAAATCGGTATCGTCAGCGAAGCTGCGGCCGACCAACAATTTTTGCTGGGTAAAACCATCGTTCGCGTTGATCCTCGTTATTTCCGTCCCACCGAAGTGGAAACTTTGCTGGGCGATCCCAGCAAGGCCAAGGCCGTGTTGGGTTGGTCGCCCAGGATTACATTCAAGGAACTGGTAGAGGAGATGGCGCGCGAGGATTTGGCTCTCGCCCAGCGGGACCATTTGTGCGATACGGAAGGTTTCAAAACCTATGCACGGCATGAGTAATTCGCCTGATCGCTTGGTGTTTTGAACTAACTTGACGAGACTGGAAATATGAAACTTCGTGTTCTGCTGACGGGCGGAAGCGGCATGGTCGGTAAAAATTTACTTGAGCACCCCGCTATCGGCGAATTTGACGTTATCGCCCCGCAAAGCAATGAACTCAATCTGCTGGATAGCAGGGCGGTAGAGGCCTATCTACGCGAGAAGAGCCCGGATATTGTGATTCATGCAGCCGGTCGAGTCGGCGGCATCCAGGCCAACATGCGGGAACCCGTCCGCTTCCTGATGGAAAATCTCGATATGGGCCGCAACATCGTATGGGCGGCGCATCAAGCGGGCGTCAAGCGCCTGATTAACTTGGGCAGTTCCTGCATGTATCCGCGCAACTACGCCGAACCGTTGTCCGAAGACATGGTGCTTAAAGGAGAGCTGGAGCCGACCAACGAAGGCTACGCACTCGCCAAAGTGGTGACGGCACGGTTGTGCGAATACATCATGCGCGAGGATGCCGGTTACCAGTACAAGACGCTCATCCCCTGCAACCTCTATGGCCGTCATGATAAATTCGATCCGTCGCACTCGCACCTCGTGCCGGCGATTATCCACAAAGTCCATCAGGCGAAGCAAAGCGGGCAACAGGCTGTCGAGATATGGGGCGACGGGACTGCGCAACGCGAATTCATGTACGCAGGCGATTTGGCTGACGCGATGGTTCGTGCGATCAGGGAATTCGACACTTTACCGGCTTCGATGAATGTGGGCCTGGGTTATGACTACACCATCAACGAATATTATCAAGCCGCAGCCGAAGTGATGGGATACGCCGGAAGTTTCGTTCACGATCTCAGTAAGCCCGTCGGTATGGCGCGTAAGTTGGTGAATGTAACGCGGCAGCAAACATGGGGCTGGACGGCGCGCCATGACTTGCGGGAAGGCATCGAAAAAACGTACAACTTTTATTTAAAGGAATATCAACAATGAGTTTCAAGTTTCCATTGGCTGCTGCCTCTTGGGATAAGGAAGAGATTGATGCGATGCAACGCGTCATCGCATCCGGCATGTTCACCATGGGTGCGAACGTGCAAGCTTTCGAGCGCGACTTTGCGGACTATGTCGGTAGTCGGCATTGCGTGATGGTGAACTCCGGCTCTTCGGCCAACCTGTTGATCGTGGCGGCATTGTTCTACACCCAAAATGACAAGCTGAAACTACAACGCGGCGATGAAGTTATCGTACCCGCAGTGTCGTGGAGTACGACCTATTACCCGCTGTATCAATACGGCTTGAAGATCAAGTTCGTCGACATCGATTTGCATACCCTGAACTACGATCTCGACCAGCTGGAGCAAGCCGTCACGGACAAGACCCGCGCGATCATGGCGGTGAATCTGCTGGGCAACCCGAATGATTTTGGACGCATCCAACAGATTATCGGCAAGCGCGATATTGTTTTGATCGAAGACAACTGCGAATCCATGGGCGCCACGTATCAAGGCAAGCAAGCCGGAACCTTCGGCGTGATGGGCAGCTTCAGTTCTTTTTTCAGCCATCACATCTCCACCATGGAAGGGGGGCTGATCGTCACCGATGATGAAGAACTCTACCAAATTCTGTTGTCGCTCCGTGCCCATGGCTGGACGCGCAACCTGCCTAAACACAACCTCGTCTGTAGCGACAAGAGCGATGATCCATTCAAAGAGTCGTTCCGTTTCGTGCTGCCCGGCTACAATGTCCGCCCGCTGGAATTGGAAGGCGCATTGGGTGTCGAGCAGCTGAAGCGATTGCCGAAGATGATCGAGGCGCGCCGCAAGAATGGCACGTTGCTGCAAGCGGCGTTAGGCAATCATCCCGAGATCCTCATCCAGCGGGAGATCGGCGAGAGCAGTTGGTTCGGCTTCAGTTTGGTGATCCGTCCCGGCAGCCAACTCACACGCAAAGCATTGGTGGAGAAACTGAATGCGCTGGGCTTCGAGTGCCGCCCTATCGTGGCAGGCAACTTCGCCAACAACGAAGTGGTGAAATATTTCGATTCGGAAGTGCATGGTACGCTGAAGAATGCGGAGCACATCGACCGGAACGGGCTGTTCGTGGGTAACCATCATTATCCAATCCCGGAGGCATTCGCTGTTCTTGAGAGTATTGAATAATGATGCCGCTTGGGCGTCTGCGCAATTTTCTCGGGCTGCTGACAGCCAATCTGATGCGAGGGTGTCGTATTCGCTCTCTGGGCGTGTCGCCTCGTGCGGTGACGGGTGAGCGGGAAATCGAGGCTCTGCATCGAGCCAGCATCGACTCGACCAGCAAAATAGGCAGCTATACCTATATCGGGTGTTATACCCACATTACCAAGAGCAGCGTCGGGCGTTATTGTTCAGTCGCCAACAATGTTTCCATCGGACAAGGCGAGCATCGTCTGGAGCGCGTCACAACCTCTGCAAAATTTTATGATACTCCGTGGGAAACACTCACTGAAGGCGAGTGTGTAATTGAAAGTGACGTATGGATCGGAGTCGATGCCGTGGTGTTAAGAGGCGTTAAGATCGGCGTTGGTGCTGTCGTTGCGGCCAATGCGGTAGTCACTAAAGATGTTCCGGAGTTTGCTGTTGTCGGAGGCGTTCCAGCGCGCTTGATTCGATACCGTTTTTCAGAGGAAAAACGAAAGGCCATTTTGGCGTCTCGCTGGTGGGAAAAAGAGCGTGAGGAAGCCGCGGCAGTGATACGTCAGCTTGAACAGGAATTGGAGTTATTATGAAATTTGCGGTATTGCGCGGCAACGGGCTGACTAAAAATATCATTTTTGATACGGCTAGTCCGGCAAATCGTGATGACTGCTTTGCGCCCTATGCTTTGTTGCGAGACAAGTTCGCTGTCTCGGGCATACAACTTGACACTGCTGATGAGTCTCAAGAAGAAGCTTTGGTATTTGAACTTCATCAGGACGTTCAGCATGGCACAAAGGACGTTATCCGCTATTTGCTGATGCTTGAAACTGAGTTTGTAAAAATTGAAAATGGAGATGCTGCCGAGTGGAGTCAATATAAAAAAATATTCACTTGGAATGACGATCTGGTCGATGGCGATCGCTTCATAAAAATCAATTTTCCCAATCCGATTCATATTCACCCGGTAGATGGTTTTTCACCCCGCGACCGATTTTGTTGCCTGATTTCCGGCAACAGGACACTCGACGTGCAAGATGACCGAATTCTCTATCCGGAGCGGGTCAGGGCGATACGCTGGTTCGAGGCGCATGCCCCGCATGACTTTGACCTATACGGGGTGGATTGGGATATGCCGGTGGTGCATGGCGGTCTGACGGGTAAATTAGAGCGCCGCTTCTGGCGAATGCTGGGCCGTTTTATGACGTTGCAACCGTTTCCCAGTTACCGAGGCAGGGTGGCGCAAAAGCGCGATGTGCTCACGCGAACCCGTTTTGCGATTTGCTACGAGAATGTGCGCGACTTGCCTGGGTATATCACCGAAAAAATATTCGACTGTTTCTTTTCCGGTTGCGTACCGGTTTACTGGGGGCCGGCAACATAACGGATCATATTCCGGCAGACTGCTTCGTTGACCGTCGCCAGTTTCGCGATACCGAGGAAGTGTATAACGTTCTCAAGGCCATGACAGAGCAGGAATTTATCGGCTATCAGCAGCGTATCGCCGCATTTTTACAAAGCGATGCGGCGTATCCGTTCGGTTCTGAATTTTTCGCGGAGACTATTGTTACGACGATAGTGCAGGACCTTGGCTCTCAAGCGTGATTTGATGCTGGTGGGCGGGGGGCGTTTGGCCGCCGCTCTGATGGCATTGATAACCCTGCGCGCGGTCACCACATTCCTTACGCCCGAGCAGTACGGCGAGCTTGCCCTGTTAATTGCCGTGCAAATGTTTTGCGGCTTATTTCTTATTAACCCTGTTGGCCAGCACATCAACCTGCATACTCATGCCTGGTGGGACGAGGGTTCGCTAATGGTCCGGCTGAAATCGTACCGATATTATGTTTTAGCGGTTTCCTTGCTGGGCGGTGCCGTGGGGTTCTATATCAGTAAACAGCACTCCGCCGAACAATTATTCTGGGCCGCGGCCGCAGTCTTTGCGATGGTGGCGGCGGGAACATGGAATGCGACGTTAATACCGATGTTGAACATGCTCGGCTTCCGGGCGGCATCGGTCTTGTGGTCCATCGTCACGGTGGCCATAGGTTTGATAAGCTCGATTCTGTTGGTGAGATGGTCGCCATCCGCCACCGCCTGGTTTTCCGGACAGGCAATAGGGATGGCGGCGGGCGTGTTGGGGGCAAAGTACGTTTTGCGACGACATGCGATACCATCGAAGTCTTCTCGGATTGCCTTGTCTTTGTTGGACAGGCACACCGTTTTGACCTATTGCATGCCGCTTGCACTGGCGACCGGCTTGATGTGGCTGCAACTCAGCGGCTATCGGTTTGTGATTGAAGGCTATTGGGGCCTGTCGCAGCTAGGTTTTTTGGCGGTCGGTTTACAACTGGCCGGGCAGATTTGGTCGCTCGCTGAATCACTGGCCATGCAATTTCTCTATCCTTTGTTTTACCGGCGAGTCAGTGCGCATGAAAAGCACGCAGAAGTCCGGTTGGCGGTTTCTGATTTGCTGAACACCTTGGTTCCCGTCTACTTTGTACTTGCCGGGCTGACCATTCTGAGTGCGCCTTACCTGCTTAAGTTATTGGTCGCACCTCAATTCTGGGGGGCATTAAATTTCGTCATGCTGGGTACGGGGATCGAGTTGTGTCGCGTATTGGGCAACTTATTAAGCAATGCGGCGCATGTCCGGCGCAAAACAAAGTCGTTGGCTTTGCCGTATGCGGCGGGGTCAATGACGGCATTAGCCTTGATTTATTTTGCGGGCGCCCGGCAAATGGAAATTAGTTGGGCCGGCGCTGCGCTGATGGCAGGCGCGATTGCGATGTTTATAATTATGCTGATCAGCATGTATCGGCAAGTAAGATTTTGTCTCGACGTTGGGCGTTGTTTTGTTGGAGTGGCTGCGATGTTGGCTATGGCCTCGCTTGTTATCTGGATGCCTAAAGTATCCGGGCTGGGTGCGACCCTTGGGCTGTTGATGCTGGCAGCAGCTCCGGCAGGCATTGTTGTGTCGGCTTTGCTGTGGAAAAATCCTGCTACGCTTCGGCTGCTTAACGTGCAATTACGGAAGAATTGAAAATGGTTATCACCCATCTTATCGGCGGTCTCGGCAACCAGATGTTCCAATACGCGGCCGGGCGAGCCGTTTCACTGGAGCGAGGTGTTTCCTTGAGCTTGGACATTTCGGGTTTTGCAAACTACGGACTTCATCAAGGCTTTGAGCTTCAGCGGATTTTCAATTGCACGGCGGAAATTGCTAACGAAGCCGATGTGCGCGGTATTTTGGGTTGGCAATATTCACCCCGTATCCGGCAACTTTTATCGCGGCAAAACATGGCGATATTTCGTCGCGAAGGGTTTGTCGTTGAGCCGCACTTCCACTACTGGCAGGGAATAAAAAGCGTACCGCGCGATTGCTATCTCACCGGTTACTGGCAGAGTGAACAATACTTTTTAGAAGCAGCCGCGCAGATTCGCGAGGATTTTACATTCAAGTTGCCTTTGGACAACTTGAATATCGAATTAGCCAAACAAATAAACGCAGTGAACGCGGTAAGTTTGCATGTGCGGCGCGGCGATTATGCCAACATTCCGGAAACCACCGCAACGCATGGGCTGTGTTCGCTCGATTATTACCGCGCAGCGATTCGACATATTGCCGAGCAGGTTCAGCAACCGCATTTTTTTGTTTTTCCGATGACATCGCTTGGGTAAAAAATAATCTGAGCATAGATTTCCCTTGCCAATATGTAGATCACAATCAAGGCGCGGAAAGTTATAACGATATGAGATTGATGAGTATGTGCCGGCATCACATCATTGCTAATAGCTCATTTAGCTGGTGGGGAGCTTGGCTTAATCCGAATGTTAACAAACTCGTGGTTGCGCCCAGTCGTTGGTTTGCCAAGCAGACAGATGTGCGGGACTTATTGCCGCAGGGCTGGATAAAACAGTGAAATCCAATTCATCAACAAACACGCTTGTAATCGGCGGTGCGGGATATATCGGCGCGCAGCTGGTACCTCAACTTATTGCTGCCGGGCGGCAGGTGACGGTGCTGGGTAGAAGTATCGCGCCTCGAAATGAGTTGCCGGCAAGTGTCGATTATGTGGCAGGAGATTTTGCGCAGCATGATTTAATCAAGCGACTGCTGGATACGCACCAGGAAGTGATTCATCTGGCTTATGCCACGGTGCCAAACACTTCTTTTGAGAACCCGCTGGCGGATTTACTGCAAAACTTGCCGTCTACGGTGCAGCTGTTTTCTGAAGCGGCAGACAGGGGAGTGAAATTGGTGTTGGTGTCGTCAGGCGGAACGGTTTATGGCGAAGTGGACGAGTTGCCGATCCGCGAAACTCACCCAACCAAGCCGATTTCTCCTTATGGAGTAACCAAGCTGACTCTGGAGAATTATGCGTACCTATATGCTGCAACACATGGATTGAAGTTTGTTTGCGTGCGGCCCGCCAATGCATATGGTGTAGGCCAAAGACCCTTTGTCGGACAGGGCTTCATTGCCACGGCTATGGCATCCGCGATGAGGGGAATACCCATCAAGATTTTCGGGCAGCACGGAACCATTCGCGATTATCTTTATGTAAGTGATCTTGCCTCGGGAATCGTAAGTGCGTTGTTACATGGGCATTTATCTGAAATTTATAATCTGGGTTCAGGCATCGGCCTGAGCAATCTAGAGGTGATTGAAGCATGTAAACCCTTGGTACATAAATTCGGTTATGAGGTGCAGGTAGAAAACCTGCCGGAGCGCGCGTTTGATGTGACAGCCAATGTGCTGGACTCTACCAAGTTACAAATGGATACCGGCTGGAAACCTCTGGTTGGATTTGATGAAGGAATGATTGCCACCCGCGACTGGTTGGCGAGGCAGCCAGTATGATTGAAAGTCCAACCTCCAGCACTGACTGCGACGGAGGTCGAGCCACTTATTTCAGTTGTGCTCCCCATTTATAACGGCGAACAATATTTGGCGGAAGCGATCGACTCGGTCCTCTCGCAGACCTTTGCCAATTTTGAGTTGATCATGATTGACGATGGATCAACCGATGACTCGCAACACATCTTGAGAGAATATGAAAAACGCGATCCACGGGTACGCGTGGTTGTGCGTGAAAACCGAGGATTGGCAACAACGCTGAATGACGCAATAGATATTGCGCGTGGCACATGGATAGCGCGGATGGATCAAGATGATATTGCATTACCTCATCGCTTTGAACGTCAACTGGAATGGCTCGAGAGAACGGGGGCAGACATTTCGGGCAGTTGGGTGCAGCGTTTCGGGTCGTCGGACAAGCGCGTAGTCAGGCTGCCTCAAACTGATGACGCTATCAAAATGGCAATGTTATTTTGCTCGCCATTTGCTCATCCGGCAGTCATTATGCGGGCTTCGTTGGTAAAGCGATTGGGTTACGATAAAAGATGGGAAAAGGCAGAAGATTACGATTTGTGGGAGCGGGCTGCGGAAGCGGGATGGAAGATGGCGAACGTGCCGGAGGTTTTGCTGTCGTACAGGGTGCATGCCGAACAAATTTCTACGCTGACAGCGAATCGTCAACAACAGCTGACTCAGGATATTCGTCGAAGATACGGGGCATTCGTGTCCCATTCCATGCGACTCAATCAAAGCTGGATTGATGAAGTCCTGAAAATTTCTGAATCATCATTATCCGAGCTTGATATGGATGCTGTGGATGCGGCATTCACAGGACTATTGCAACAAAGTCATGGGGAAGCAAGAGATGTAGTTTTTGACCATGCGACACGACTCTATTTTAGAGCGGCAGCGGATTGCCCGAATATTGTTTCAAGATGGAGTAAATTGAACCGGGAGTTTGGGGAAGGGTTTAAGGTCGCCACCAAGCTTCAGCTTTGGTTGTTTCGGTTGTTGCAAGTTCGGGCGGATGGCGCTTTATTCAAACAGTTAAAAAGGATTTATATCTGGAGGGCGTCGAGATGATCAGGCAAGCAAGTCAATGCGTATTGCCGCCATCGAAAGACGCTGAGGTTCGCTCGCAGGAAGCTTACGAATCAAAATATGATGTTTTAGCCGGGATCGGTTCAACCGCTGTTTTGAGAGCATTATGATGCAGGGCTATGTCGTGGAAAAATCATTTGATTCTGTGCATGCAGGTGTGATCCCTTCATGCTCGGGGCAAAAGAGATTGCGTAGTTTTGTCCACGTGGGTTACCCAGGTATTGTAAAAACCTGGGCGGTATGATTTGTGATATGCCGGTGAGGCTGTTTATCCACGCAACCAATGTCCATCAAGGCGGTGGGCAGTCGCTACTGCGGCCATTGCTCGAGGTGTGTCCTGAAAATTTAGGGTTGGTAATGGTACTGGATACCCGAATGGACGTGCCCGAAGGGATGCCTGACGGTGTGGAGATTAAGCGGGTAAGGCCCTCTATCATGCAACGCCTGCAAGCGGAGTGGTGGCTTGCGCAGAATGTGCAAGCGCAAGACATCGTGCTTTGTTTCGGGAATCTTCCGCCGTTATTCAAGTTGCGGGGGCATGTGACGGTATTTGTCCAGAATCGCTATCTTGTTGATAAGGTTACGCTGGGGAACTTTCCGATGAAAACCAGAGTGCGTCTTGGTGTGGAGCGTCTTTGGTTGTCAGGGAAGGCCATTAATGCTGATGAGTTTGTAGTGCAGACGCTTTCCATGAAAACAGCCTTGCTGTCATCAGGGTGTGTGGCAAATCAACCGGTCCATATCAGGCCGTTTGCAAATATGCCTGATGTTGATCCGGGAAACGTGAATCGAGAAAATAATAAACGTTACGATTTTATTTACGTGGCCTCTGGTGAAGCTCACAAAAATCATCGACGGTTAGTTGAGGCATGGTGTTTACTTGCCGAGCAAGGGCAATTCCCCTCTTTGTGTTTGACACTGGATGAGGATCAATCGATAGAGCTGTTCGCTTGGATAGAGGGGCGGAAGCTGCAATATGGATTGAAGCTGGAAAATGTTGGATGCCTTCCGCACGAGCAAGTTATACAGCTTTATGCCCAGGCGCGTGCATTGATCTATCCGTCTCAATTTGAGTCGTTTGGACTGCCGTTGATTGAGGCAAGGCAGGCCGGTTTACCCGTCTTGGCAGCTGAACTTGATTATGTGCGTGATGTGATAATACCCGAGCAGTCTTTCGACCCGGATTCGCCGGTTTCAATTGCGCGCGCGGTGAAGCGTTATCTTGGCGTCGATGAGGCGCCTTTAAAAATATTAGATGCGACAAGTTTTTTAGATCTGCTGATAAGCGAGCGCTCTTAGAATACCAATCTTTACAAGTGAACTCGCGAAACGTGTCTACAGAAGACGCAATGATCTCTGCCTAATGTAGGATTAACGTCCTTACCGGTTACCTCGACTATAGCGTTGCGGATGGCTTCGATAAATGGCGGGCGCATAGCAAGATACAACTTCGTTAGGTTCGCTAACCCTCAGTTCCGCGCAGAATTTTAACAGTCCATTTCAGGTCGGCGAGTTTTTGCGTTTTTTGATGCTGTTATTTACGTCGCTTTGACGAAAATGAAGTAACATTAACGCTTAATCACTATAAAAAAGTTGTTCCTCCTCCCAGCAACCGTAGGTTAAAATGTTTTTGACGAACAATCAGCGTGTCAATGCTGATTGTTCGTCAATGGGCATAGTGGTATATGCCTGATTAAAAACAGAATTAGCGGGTTTAATAAAAAGCGCAGGTGCGCCCTCGGCAAGAATTATTGCGGAGATAATAGGCATTTTCAGGCATATCGAATGATTTTAGTAACAGGCGGTGCCGGGTTTATCGGTGCGAATTTTGTATTGGACTGGTTGGCGCAATCCGACGAAACGGTCATTAATCTCGACGTACTCACCTACGCGGGTAATCGCGAGAACCTTGCCTCATTGGCTGGCGATGAGCGGCATCTTTTCGTGCAAGGCGATATTGGTAATGCCACCCTGGTGGCCGATTTACTCGCTCAACATCAGCCCCGCGCCATCATCAATTTCGCTGCCGAAAGCCACGTGGATCGTTCCATTCACGGCCCGGAAGATTTTATTCAAACCAACATCGTCGGCACCTTTCGACTGCTGGAAGCGGTGCGCGCCTACTGGGGCAATCTGCAAGACGAAGCCAGGCAAAACTTTCGCTTCCTGCACGTTTCCACCGATGAAGTCTACGGATCTCTCGCTAAAGACGAGCCGGCCTTTACCGAAACCTACCGTTATGAGCCTAATAGTCCTTATTCGGCGAGCAAAGCCGCCAGCGACCACTTGGTGCGAGCTTACCACCACACCTATGGTTTGCCTGTGCTCACCACTAACTGCTCCAATAACTACGGCCCTTATCACTTCCCGGAAAAACTCATCCCGCTGATGATCGTCAATGCGCTTGCGGGCAAACCCCTGCCGGTATACGGCGATGGACAGCAAATCCGTGACTGGCTCTATGTCAAAGACCATTGCAGCGCCATTCGCCGGGTACTGGAAGCAGGCAAAGTCGGCGAGGTTTACAACATCGGCGGCTGGAACGAAAAACCCAACATCGACATCGTCCACACTGTTTGCGCGCTGCTCGACGAACTCAGCGCTCGAGAAGACAGCAAGAGCTATCGCGAACAAATTACTTACGTTACGGATCGCCCCGGCCATGACCGCCGCTATGCCATTGACGCGAATAAGATAGAGCGTGAGCTCGGCTGGAAGCCGGCTGAAACCTTCGACACCGGCATTCGCAAAACCGTCCAGTGGTATTTGGAAAACCAGAGTTGGGTAGCCAACGTCCAATCCGGCGCCTACCGCGAATGGGTGGAAAAAACTATACAGGGCGTGCCGCATGACAAATGCGTCGGGCGCTGATTTGTGTAGTGTAGCTACCAGAAGCGTGCCGGGCAGGGATAGCTCGACATGACAAATACGTCAGGAACATATTTGCACGGCATCGCCGCCCGTAGGGTGTCGAGCAGGGATAGCTCGACATGAAAATCCTCCTGTTCGGCAAAGGCGGTCAAGTCGGCTGGGAGTTGCAACGCAGCCTTGCACCGTTGGGCGAGCTGGTGGCGCTGGGTGCCGGCAGTCAGGATCTGTGCGGCGACTTCACCGATCTGGACGGTATCATTCAAACCGTTCGCGCCGTCGCTCCGGACATCATCGTCAATGCCGCCGCGCATACCGCCGTCGATAAAGCCGAGAGCGAACCGGATCTGTCCCGCACCATCAACGCATTGGCTCCCGGCGTTTTAGCTCAAGAAGCCAAGCGTAGCGGAGCGTGGCTTGTTCATTACTCCACCGATTACGTATTTGACGGCAGTGGCGACAAACCTTGGCTGGAAACCGACCCTACCGGCCCTCTGGGGGTATATGCTAAAACCAAGTTGGCAGGTGAAGAGGCCATTCGCGCTACAGACTGCCAACACCTCATTTTCCGTACCAGCTGGGTTTATGCCGCGCGTGGCGGCAATTTTGCCAAAACCATGCTACGACTGGCGCGGGAGCGAGACAGCCTCACTGTCATCGACGACCAGATCGGCGCACCTACCGGTGCCGACTTATTGGCGGATGTAACCGCCCACGCTATTCGCTCGGCCTTGCAGCGTCCTGATGTCAGCGGCTTGTATCATCTTGCGGCCGGCGGCCAAACCTCGTGGTACGATTATGCCGGATTTGTCATTGAATTTGCTCGCCAAGCCGGTATCGACATAAAAGTTGCGCCGGAGGCAATTCAGCCGGTGCCTACCAGTGCATTTCCTTTGCCCGCCCCGCGCCCCAAAAACTCGCGCCTGGATACCCGTAAATTGCAAAACACCTTCGGCTTGAATCTACCCCATTGGCATGGCGGTATCACCCGTATGCTTACTGAAATTCTTGAGAGGCAACTATGACACAACGAAAAGGTATTATTCTCGCAGGTGGTTCCGGCACCCGGCTCTACCCTGTGACTCAAGTGGTTTCCAAGCAACTGCTGCCCATATACGATAAACCGATGATTTACTATCCCCTTAGCACCTTGATGCTGGCGGGTATTCGGGATATTCTCATTATTTCCACCCCGGAAGATACGCCGCGCTTTGAACAGCTGCTTGGCGATGGCAGCAATTGGGGGCTTAATCTGCAATACGCCGTGCAACCCAGTCCGGACGGTCTTGCACAAGCCTTTATCATTGGAAAAGACTTCCTTGGCAACGCTCCAAGCGCCTTGGTGTTGGGCGACAATATTTTCTATGGTCATGATCTGTACGCCCTACTGGAGCAAGCTATGGTGCGTACTCAAGGGGCAACCGTCTTCGCCTACCACGTGCAAGACCCGGCGCGTTACGGAGTGATAGCTTTCGATGCGCAAAGCCGTGCTACTAGCCTGGAGGAAAAGCCTGCAAACCCTAAAAGCAATTATGCGGTTACGGGGCTGTATTTTTATGATAATCAGGCGGTTGACATTGCCTGCAGCCTTAAGCCATCTGCGCGCGGAGAATTGGAGATTACCGACTTGAACAAGGTTTACATGGAGCAGGGCAATCTCAATGTGGAAATTATGGGCCGTGGATACGCTTGGCTTGATACTGGGACACATGAATCGTTATTAGAGGCGAGTCAATTTATTGCGACCATTGAGAATCGTCAAGGTCTTAAGGTTTCATGCCCGGAAGAAATAGCCTACCGGCAAAAATGGATTAATGCCGAGCAATTGGAAAAGTTAGCCAAGCCGCTTGCTAAAAACGGTTACGGTCAATATCTTCAACAAATTATTAAGGATTCGTTTCTGTCATGAAAGCAACGCCACTCGCTATACCCGATGTAATTCTTTTGGAGCCTCGTGTTTTTGGTGATGAGCGAGGTTTCTTTTTCGAGAGTTTTAATCAAGCTAAATTCGAACAAGCTATAAGTAGACAAGTCACTTT
>scf_100011_pt747 | contig 15289 bp, 17 predicted proteins | sample Micenr1anaerobic_FD_49594 | JGI IMG/M metagenome (IMG submission 49594) | reverse complement strand
CGACAGTCTGATTTAACAACATGATTTTTTTCCGACTAAACCGTCAGGTGAAGAAATCCCGGCATCTTTGCGGGCGATTAACACGGAAGGGGAATGCTGGTATATCGCAGCCAAGGCGACCAGCGGCGCGCCGCGCAACCGTTCCAGCAGTAATTCGCTGTTGGCCTCGCCGTATTGGGCGTGGCCTTGAAGGACTTCCTGCACCGGTTTTTTTTCCGGCGTGCCTTCGTGGATGATTACGTCGAGTCCGGCGTCTTTGTAATAACCTTTTTCTAACGCCGCATAATAGCCGGCAAATTGAAACTGGTGATGCCAGCGTAACTGGAGATGGATGGGTTCAGCCGACACCCAAAAGCATTGGCATGTTAATACTATAAAAAGCATAGCACGGACTTGTATCATATTGAGGCGATCCATTTTCTATGCTTGATATGTGCTGTTACACAAAAACCGCAGAATAGAGCGCCCAACTTCTTTAATCAATACGCATTATTACCTATCAGTGAACTTGCTATTGAGCTGCCTTACATAAAGTGGCACAGCATTCCACAATGCCACGTTGGGTAACCGGTTATGTCGTACATCAACCGTTAGCTTAGGGTTGGAAATACGCAGTCCTTGTCACCGAGTTGATAGTGAGCCTGTTGTAATCAACTGGTTTTTGATCAAGAATTAGCGGAGAAATATAGTTGTTGTTCCAAATCAGTATGGGTGCATGATACTGCCATTGGCTTGTTGGCCGATAAACGGCGTTTCCGATTATAATTTTCGACTCATTACTCATCGTTAGGTATTATGGAAGGCCTACACGCTGGCGTCGGTATCTTTTCAAATAGGACAGGAGAAAATCCATGAGCAAAATAGACGACATCAATATCGAAATACAACATATACAGCAACAAATGCAGGAATATTTGCAAATGCATTGGCGGCTGTTTCTGGCGGAAGGTATTTTATTCATTTTCCTTGGGCTTTCCGCGATTGTGGTGCCGCAGTTTTTTACGGTGGCGATAGTCGTATTTTTAGGCTGGATTTTGCTGTTCGGCGGGATAGTTCATGTTAGCCGGGCCTTTGTTTTTGCCAATATGCCCGGCTTTGGCTGGTGGTTATTCATGGGTGTCTTGCAGGTTATCGTCGGCTATTTGTTTATCACCAAACCGGTTGCCGGAGCACTGACCTTAACGATGTTGATGACGGTGTTTTTTGCTCTGGAAGGCGTTGCCAAAATTTCCCTGGCATTGATGATGCGCCCTTTGGCTAACTGGGGATTTATCCTGTTCAGTGGCATTACAGCTTTGGTTTTTGCGCTGATTATCTGGATTAGTTGGTCTGAATCGGCGCAGTGGCTGCTGGGTTTGTTTTAGGTATTAATATGGTTTTTCTGGGTTGGTCGCTGGTTAAAATAAGCTTGCACCATAAAGCGCAATAACTTCTGAAAGGTGGTTGTTTATGCAACAAAAACGTAATAAAAAACTGATCGTAAAAGTGCTGATAGTCGGCGCAGTCATCGCCATTCTCAGCTATTTGTTTCATCCCGGCGTTGGGCAGCTCAGCGTTATGCTCAACGGCGAACCTGTTGCAGAGCCACTGGTTCGCTTTGCCGCCGTGCCGACATTTTTGTTGATCATGATTGTCACCGGCGTACTGATGGTACTGCTGTTTTTAGGCGTCGGCGTGTTTATGTTTCTGTTCGCCATGTGCGTTGCATTGGTGGGAGTTTTTATCATGGCGCCTTATTTCTGGCCGGTGCTGGTCATTATCTTATTGATGACAACGCTGATGACTGTGGGTAACGGCAATGGAGACTGAATAGTTGCTCTGCCCATTTGCCTGTTCAGGCGTTACAATATGCACTATCACGGTTAACTTATCAGTCTTATTCAATCAGGCATGGCTATGGAAAAATAAAGGTTCTTTTCGTTTGTATGGGCAATATCTGTCGCTCACCCACGGCTGAAGGCGTGTTTACAAAGCTGGTCAAGGATCATAACCTGGAAGCGCATTTTGCTATCGATTCAGCCGGTACTCATGCTTATCATGTCGGCAATGCGCCTGACTTGCGCTCGCAAGCGGCAGCTCTTGAGCGGGGTATTGATTTATCTAGTTTGCGGGGCAGAAAAGTCATTAACGGGGATTTCGAGGATTTCGATTTTTTGCTGGCTATGGATGATGAAAATTATTCAATACTGATTAGCGCCTGTCCCGAGCAATATAAAACCAAAATCAAATATTTTCTCGATTACGCACCACACCTGAACGAACGTCAGGTGCCCGATCCTTATTATGGCGGCGCATACGGTTTTGAGAGAGTGCTGGATATGATAGAAGAGGCTTCCGCCGGTTTTTTAAAAACCTTGCAGGAATCAGGCAGCATTAAACGAAGAGGATAAGGTCATGGCAATAGTATCGAATACCGTGATTTATCTGGATGGCGATGTGGTGCTGGAAGCTTTCTTTGCATTTGATGATGCGCTTTCAGGTCGCAGGCCGACGGTTTTAATCAATCATACCTGGGCCGGTCGGGATGATTTTGTTGCCGAAAAAGCCAAAAAACTCGCCGCCTTAGGCTATGTCGGCTTTGCGGTTGATATGTATGGCAAAGGCGTTTTGGGCTCGGACCCGGAAGAAAACATGAAACTCATGCAGCCTTTTATGGCTGATCGGGCAATGCTGCAAAAGCGCATGAAAGCGGCTTTGTCCGCTGTGAAGTTGATGCCGTGGGTTGACGATAGCAAAATCGCCGCAATCGGTTTTTGTTTTGGCGGTTTGTGTTCGCTTGACCTTGCCAGAACGGGCGTTGACATTAAAGGCGTGGTCAGTTTTCATGGCCTGCTGAATGCACCGGATAATACGCAGGGTACCGCCATCAAGGCAAAGATCCTGGCTTTGTGTGGCCGGGATGATCCGTTGGTTCCGACTGAGCAAGTGCTTGCCTTCGAGCAGGAAATGACCGAAGCCGGTGCAGACTGGCAACTGCATACTTACGGCCACACCATGCATGGATTCACCAATCCGCTCGCCAATAACCCGGCATTCGGCACTGTCTACCAACCCGCCGCAGACCGACGTTCATGGATAGCGATGCAAAACTTTTTGACGGAAATATTCGCCTGACAATAAACGCCGGAAAAACGGAATCTTAAAGCCTGCAAATGTGGACTGCGCCCACCTATTAGTTGCCTCGATATAAAATACTATCGGCTTCGACACTATTGAGACAATTTGCTATAATCTCAGGCTTATTTCATGTCATGTAGTCACACTTAAACAGAAAAAATCAAGGAAAGTGTGTTTGTACTTAGTCACGAAACCATGCCGGTATCTATTAACGGCACACAGTGTATATAGGGATCAATGTCAAACTTCGCTAAAGAAATAATACCTGTTAATCTCGAAGATGAGATGAAACAGTCCTATCTCGATTACGCCATGAGCGTTATCGTCGGTCGAGCCCTTCCAGATGTCAGAGACGGCCTTAAACCGGTTCATCGCCGTGTGTTGTATGCGATGAGCGAGTTAGGCAATGACTGGAACAAACCTTATAAGAAATCAGCGCGTGTAGTCGGTGACGTGATCGGTAAATACCATCCTCATGGCGATACCGCGGTTTACGACACCATGGTGCGGATGGCGCAGAATTTCTCAATGCGCTATATGCTGATCGACGGGCAGGGCAATTTCGGTTCGGTCGACGGCGATTCGCCTGCGGCGATGCGTTATACCGAAGTGCGCATGTCGAAGATTGCTCATGAATTGCTGGCCGATCTGGACAAGGAAACCGTCGATTTTGCGCCCAACTATGACGAATCGGAATCCGAGCCTAAGGTATTGCCGACCCGCGTACCGACTTTATTGATTAACGGTTCATCCGGTATTGCAGTGGGCATGGCGACCAATATTCCGCCGCATAACTTGACTGAAGTGATCAGCGCCTGTCTGGCGATGATCGACCAGCCGGATCTGACCGTGCATGACTTGATGGCTCATATTCCAGGGCCCGATTTCCCTACGGCAGCCATTATCAACGGCGCTTCCGGCATTTACAACGCTTACACTACCGGTCGCGGCAAAATCTATCTACGCGCACGCTGCCATTTTGAAGACATCGGCGACAGCAGTCGGCAAGCCATTATCACTACCGAATTACCCTATCAGGTCAACAAGGCCAGATTGCTGGAGAAAATTGCCGAGCTGGTTAAGGAAGGCAAGCTTGAAGGCATTTCCGGCCTGCGCGACGAGTCGGATAAAGACGGCATGCGTATGGTGATTGAACTGCGTCGAGGCGAAATGCCCGAGGTGGTGTTAAATAATCTGTACAAGCAGACGCAATTCCAGACCGTGTTCGGCATCAATATGGTTGCCCTGCTGGATGGCCGTCCGCATTGCATGAATCTCAGAGAGATTATCAGCGCCTTTATCAATCACCGACGGGAAATTGTTACCCGCAGAACGATTTATAACCTGCGCAAAGCCAGGGAAAGAGCCCATATTTTAGAAGGGCTTGCGATTGCTTTAGCCAATATCGACGAAATGATTGCGCTGATTAAGGCGGCTGCCACACCGGCCGACGCTAAAGTCGGTTTGTTGGAGAAAAACTGGGATGCAGGGCTGGTTGCAGCGCTGCTGGACCGCGCCGATGCGGATCGTTCAAGGCCTGATGATTTACCGGTGGAGTTCGGCATTCATGCCGGAATTTACCGCCTGTCTGAAACCCAGGCTCAGGCCATTCTTGAGTTGCGTCTGCATCGTTTGACCGGTCTGGAGCAGGACAAGATAGTCAATGAATACAAGCAGCTGCTGGAACAAATTGACGAGTATTTGTTTATTCTGGGCAGCGATGTTCGCCTGATGGAAATTATCAGGGAAGAGTTGGTGGCTATCAAGGAACAGTATTCCGACGAGCGGCGCACCGAAATCCTGCAAAACCATTCGGATTTGTCCGATGAAGACCTGATTACCGAAGAAGATATGGTGGTGACCATGTCGCACGAAGGCTATGTCAAGTCTCAGCCGCTCAGCGATTACAAGGCGCAACGGCGCGGCGGTCGCGGCAAATCGGCGACCGCCACTAAAGAGCTGGATTATGTCGATAAACTGATTGTGGCCAATACCCACGACACTATTTTGTGCTTCTCCTCGCGGGGCAAGGTTTACTGGCTTAAGGTCTATCAATTGCCGGTTGCCAGCCGTGCGGCCAGAGGCAAGCCTTTCGTCAATCTGCTGCCGCTGGAAGAAGGCGAAAAAATCAATGCGATATTGCCGATTCGCGAATTTACCGACAGTAAGTTCATCTTTATGGCCACAACGGCGGGTACCGTTAAAAAGACTCCGCTAAAAGAATTCGAGAACCAACGCGCTAACGGCAAAATCGCGATCGATTTAAGGGAAGACGATACGCTGGTCGGCGTTGCGGTGACCGACGGTCAGCAAAACGTGCTGTTGTTCAGCAGCACCGGCAAAGCAGTCTGCTTTAATGAAGCGGATGTACGCTCCATGGGCAGAACGGCATCCGGGGTGCGCGGAATTCGATTGCAGGAAGGACAGAAAGTCATTTCCCTGATTATCGCAACCGAAGGCACGGTGCTGAATATCACCGAGAACGGCTACGGCAAACGCACCAAGCTGGAAGAGTTTACCTGCCATAAACGTGGCGGCCAGGGTTTGATTGCGATACAAACGTCCGCGCGTAACGGCGCTGTGGTTGGCGCTGTGCTGGTCAACGACAATGACGAAATCATGCTGATTACCGATGGCGGCACGTTGGTGCGGACACCGGTTGACGGCATTTCGGTGGTTGGACGGAACACCCAGGGCGTGACCATTATCAAGCTGGGTAAGAATGAAAAAGTGATCGGCGTTGACCGTATCGAAGGCTTGGCAGGGGTGGACGATGCCGATGAAGACGATCTTTTAGAAGGTGCCGAATCAGAGCTGGATGCATCGGATGAAACAACCAATGACGATAGTGAATCAGGTGAGGAATCGTAATGTCCAGAGTTTATAATTTTAGCGCAGGCCCGTCTGCATTCCCTGAATCGGTATTGCAGCAAGCGCAGCAAGAAATGCTGGAATGGCGCGATAGCGGCATGTCGGTCATGGAAATGAGCCATCGCGGCAAGCATTTCTCGATTATTGCCGAAGAGCTGGAAAGCGATTTGAGAGCGCTGCTGGCTGTTCCTGAAAACTATAAAGTCTTGTTCCTGCAAGGCGGCGCATCGGCGCAGTTTTCGCTGATACCGCAGAACATCCTGAACGGTAAAAGCAAAGCCTGTTACCTGAAAACCGGCGCCTGGTCGGAAAAAGCCATCAAGGATGCCGGCGCTTATTGCGATGTAGTGGTCAGCGCCAGCTCGGAAAGTACAAAATTTACTACGATTCCCGATGCTGCAAGCTGGGCAATCGATAGTGAAGCGGCTTATCTGCACTATACCTCCAATGAAACCATTCATGGCGTGGAGTTCCAGTCTTGCCCAGACAGCAAGGGCTTGCCGCTGGTGTCGGATATGTCATCGAATATTTTATCGCGCAAGATCGATGTCAGTCAGTACGGTTTGATTTATGCCGGTACGCAGAAAAACATGGGACCGGCAGGCGTCACCGTAGTGATAGTCAGGGACGACTTGGTCGGTCATGCGCCTAAAACCGTGCCTTCGGTTTTAACTATGCCGAGCAGGCAAAAAACCAATCCATGCTGAATACACCGGCAACCTACAGCTGGTACCTGACCGGCTTGGTGCTTAAGTGGTTAAAAGGGCAGGGCGGCGTTGAGGGTATCGAGCAACGCAATATCGCTAAAGCGGCGAAACTGTATCAGTCCATCGACCAGTCGGCTTTGTATGCCAATCCGGTAGAAATCGCATCCCGTTCGCGGATGAATGTGCCGTTTATTCTGTCCGACGAAAGCCTGGATAAGCCGTTTTTGGCGGCTGCGGAAGCCAATGGCTTGTTTGAGCTGAAAGGTCATCGCTCAGTCGGCGGCATGCGGGCCAGTATTTATAATGCGATGCCGGAGGCCGGTGTGCAGGCTTTGATTGATTTCATGGCTGAGTTTGAACGCACCCATTAATCGAAAACCGTAACTACTCAGTCATTTAATACAATGGAACGCAGATGACGCAGATGAATATGATAAACACGGATAACTCAAGAAAAATCTTAGTTAATCTTAACTATCAGCGTCATCAGCGTTCCATTTTGCTAATTAGTGAATAGTTACCGAAAACCTAATAATTGAATCAGGCCGCCATGTCATCCGTTACACCACTTTCAGAATTAAGAGACAAAATTGATGCAATCGATAAGCAGATTCTGCTATTGATTAATCAGCGTGCGTCTTGCGCAATGGAAGTTGCCAAGACCAAGAGTGCGCAGGGTGAACAAGGGTCGTTTTACCGCCCGGATCGCGAGTCATTGGTATTGCGGCGCATCAAAGACATGAATCAGGGGCCTTTGTCCGATGATACGACTGCTCATTTTTTCAGGGAATTGATGTCCGCGTGTTTGGCGCTGGAAAAACCGCTGGATGTGGCGTATTTAGGTCCCGAGGGCACTTTTACCCAGCAAGCCGCAATTAAGCATTTCGGCTCTGCGGTTAAAACCGTACCGGCTGCAACCATTAACGATATTTTTAATGCGGTGGAGAACGGCAACTGCCAGTTCGGTGTCGTGCCGGTCGAGAACTCTACCGAGGGCGTCATCAGCCATACGCTGGACCGGTTTTTGAATTCGCCGCTAAAAATATGCGGCGAAGTTGAAATCAGGGTGCATCAAAACTTGTTAGGACTGGTGGATAGCCTGGATGAAGTGACCGAGGTGTTTTCGCATCAGCAATCCCTGGCGCAGTGTCGGCAATGGCTGGATAATCATCTGCCGAATGCCAAGCGAACTGCGGTTAACAGCAACACCGAGGCCGCAAGATTGGCATCAACCCATAAACAGGCGGTTGCGATAGCGGGCATCGTTGCCGCTGAAATTTATCAGTTGAATGTCATCGAAAAAAATATCGAAGACGAATCCAACAATACCACCCGTTTTATCATTATCGGACAGCAAATATCGTCTTCCACGGGTAACGATAAAACCTCGCTGGTGGTGTCCACAGGTAATCAACCCGGTGCGTTATACCGGATACTGGAGCCTTTCGCGAGATTTAACATCGGCATGGTGCATATCGAATCCAGGCCGTCACGCCAGGGGTTATGGGACTATGTGTTTTTTATCGATATTGAAGGCCATAGCGAAGATGACGATGTTGCCCAAGCTCTGGCACTATTGGATGACAACGTCAATATGCTCAAGCTTTTGGGTTCTTATCCCAAGGCCGTACTCTAAAATTTCTTTCTCATCCTTCAGGTGAGTATTAAACGATCTCAAACAAACTCCATGAACAACACTGATAAAATCTATAATCTTGCCGTGTCCGGCGTGCAAAAGCTGATTCCTTATACGCCCGGCAAACCGATTGAAGAACTTGAGCGCGAGCTGGGGCTTTCCAACATCATAAAGCTTGCATCCAATGAAAATCCTTTAGGGCCTGGAAAAAAAGCCTTGGCTGCGATACAGGCGACTTTGAAGGATTTGGCCTTATACCCGGATGGCAATGGTTTTAATTTAAAGTCCGCGCTAGCTGAAAAGTACGCTGTCGATATGAGCCAGATTACGTTGGGCAATGGCTCCAACGAGATTCTGGAGCTGGTCGCCAGGGCATTTTTAACGCCGGGACTTGAAGTGGTCTTCTCGCAGCATGCTTTTGCCGTATATCCGATAGTAACCCAAGCAGTCGGCGCTACGGCGGTTGTAGCTCCCGCGTTGAATTACGGTCACGATCTGGATGCCATGCTGCAACGAGTCACCGACAAAACACGGCTGGTATTTATAGCGAACCCCAATAATCCTACCGGCACATTGCTGAACCACACCGACTTGGAAGCCTTTATTGGAGCGCTGCCGGACACTTGCGTGTGTGTGCTCGATGAAGCCTATTGTGAATTTGTTGGCGGACAAAGCGCGGACAATTCAATCGCCTGGCTGAAGAAATATCCTAATTTATTAATTACCCGCACCTTTTCAAAGGCCTACGGTCTGGCCGGGCTGCGCATCGGATATGGCTTGTCCAGTCCGCAGCTGGCCGACATCCTGAATCGGGTGCGTCAGCCCTTCAATAATAATATGCTGGCCTTGGCCGCCGCCGAAGCGGCGTTGACCGATGTCGAGCATTTGCAAAACACCATTACCGTTAATGCCCAAGGCATGCAGTTTATCACCGAAGGGTTTAAAAACTTGGGACTGGAGTGGATTCCATCGGCAGGTAATTTCGTGCTGGTTGACCTGAAACAGCCTGCAATGCCGACTTACGAGGCTTTGCTGCGCAAAGGGGTTATCGTCAGGCCGGTTGGCGTGTATGAATTACCCAATCATCTGCGTATTACCATCGGCACACAGGCGGAAAACCAGTTGTTTCTACAGGCATTAACCGAAGTTTTAGGTCGCATCGGTTCCCTACCGATTGCGACACTTCCGCCATCCCTGGCAGTCGCAGGCAATGTTTAACCGGATTTGCATTATCGGCGTCGGCCTGATCGGCGGGTCTATCGCACGCGCAGCACGGCAGCGAGGTTTAAGCAATACCATAGTCGGGTACGGTCGTCAGCAGGATGAGCAAAATCTGCAAACGGCAAAACAGTTGGGTGTTATTGACGACTATATGCTGGATCTGGCGGAAGCCGTTCAAGGCGCCGATTGCGTTGTGATTGCGACGCCGGTTGCGAGTATCGAAAGCATTTTTGTTCTGCTCAAACCGTTATGGTCGGATAGCGCGATTTATACCGATGTCGGCAGCACCAAGGGCAGCGTTATCGCCGCAGCAGAGCGGGTTTTTGGCGTTGTACCGGATAACCTGGTTCCGGCTCATCCCATTGCCGGAGCAGAACAAAGCGGCGTGACCGCATCAGTCAATGACTTGTTTTTGAATAAACGCCTGATCATCACGCCGGTCGGCAATACCAAGCCGGAAGCGGTGCAAAAAATTCAAGGTTTCTGGGAACGGCTGGGATCGCTGGTGTCGGTGATGGATGTGCAGCATCATGACGGGGTGTTGGCCGCAACCAGTCATTTGCCGCATATCCTGGCCTTTGCTTTGGTCGATATGCTCGGTCATAAAGACGAGCAGAGCGAGATATTTCAATACGCGGCCGGCGGCTTCAAGGACTTTACCCGGATTGCTTCCAGCGATCCGACGATGTGGAAGGACATTTGCGCCGCCAATAAAGACGAAATCATTCCTTTAATTGAGCAGTTAAAGGGAGAATTGGATAAAATACAACGCTTGCTGGAAACGAATGATACCCGGCAGCTTTTTGAAACCTTTACGTATGCCAGAAATGCACGGCAACGCTTTCTTGACCAGTTCGATAATAATTAATATGTCAAAATCAATAACATTTCAGGTTCAACCAGGCGGTAAATTACAAGGCGAGGCACGTGTGCCCGGCGATAAATCCATGTCGCACCGTTCAATCATGCTGGGTTCGCTGGCCGAAGGCGTTACTCATGTCAAAGGCTTTCTCGAAGCGGAAGATGCGCTGGCAACCTTGCAGGCTTTTCGCGACATGGGCGTTGAAATTGAAGGTCCGGTCAATGGCGAATTGACTATACACGGCGTCGGCAAGCACGGCTTGAAAGCGCCAACAAACGATTTGTATCTGGGGAACTCAGGCACATCCATGCGGTTGCTGAGCGGTTTATTGGCGGGTCAGGCATTCAACTCGGTATTAACCGGCGATAAATCATTGTCCGGTAGGCCGATGAAACGGGTCACCGAGCCGTTGGCAGCTATGGGTGCCGACATAAAAACCACTGAGAAAGGCACGGCTCCATTGCACATTACCGGCAGGGCCGGGCAGTTGACCGGCATTGATTACGCGATGCCGATCGCCAGCGCTCAGGTCAAATCCTGCCTGTTATTGGCAGGCATGTACGCGCAGGGTGTAACCAGCGTTACCGAACCTGCGCCTACCCGTGACCATACCGAGCGCATGCTGACCGGTTTTAATTATCCGGTGAAGCAAGAAGGCAATAAAGTCAGCATTACTGCCGAAGGCAGTTTGACGGCAACCGATATTGATGTGCCCAGCGATATTTCATCGGCGGCATTTTTTCTGGTCGGGGCGTCGATTGCACCGGGTTCCGATCTGCTGTTGAAACATGTGGGCGTTAATCCTACGCGTACCGGCGTTATCGACATCCTGAGATTGATGGGCGCCAACATTGAAGTTCTTAACGAGCGCACGGTTGGCGGCGAGCCGGTAGCCGATCTGCACGTTGTTTACAGCGCTCTTAAAGGCATAGATATTCCCGAGCATCTGGTGCCGCTGGCTATTGACGAGTTCCCGGTGTTGTTTGTCGCCGCAGCCTGTGCGGAAGGCCAAACACGGTTAACCGGCGCGGAAGAGCTTAGGGTTAAAGAATCGGATCGCATTCAAGTGATGGCGGACGGCTTGCAAATCCTGGGCGTAGATGCGCAATCTACCGAGGACGGCATGATTATTCAGGGTGGTTCGATTGGCGGTGGCGAAGTTATATCGCATGGCGACCACAGAATTGCGATGTCGTTTTCAATTGCCGGTTTGCGCGCTAATGCGCCGATTACCATCCATGATTGTGAAAACGTGAATACCTCGTTCCCTGAATTTAGAGACTTGGCCAAGCGCTTGGGTCTTGATCTGGTTTGCAGGGAAGCATAGTGAGTATTCCGGTATTGACTATTGATGGTCCTAGCGGTGCCGGAAAAGGCACGGTCAGCAGGGCGGTAGCGAAAAGACTGGGTTGGAACTATCTGGATAGCGGCTCTATCTACCGTTCACTGGCAATTGCAGTGTTAAAACAAGCTGTTGACCTAAAAGATGAAGCTGCCATTGTCAATGTGGCCCAGACAATGGCGCTGGAATTTGATTGTAATGACGAATTGGTTGTCAGGCTGGACGGTGAAGACATTACCGCACAGTTAGGCCTTGAAAGCACGGGTAATACAGCTTCCATCGTTGCGGCGCTCCCTGAAGTCAGACATGTTTTATTACAAAAACAAAAGGATTTTAAACAATCGCCAGGTCTGGTTGCAGACGGACGAGACATGGGAACAGTGGTTTTTCCTGAAGCTGAAAACAAGGTATTTTTAACCGCCAGCGCAGCCGAGAGAGCCAAAAGGCGATATAAACAGTTGATAGAAAAAGGGAATGATGCTAATCTAGCGCAGATAACAAACGAGATAGAAGAGCGAGATCGTCGGGATATGGAGCGTAAGACTGCTCCATTAGCTATGGCTAATGACGCGCTTTATATCGATTCTTCGGATATGACACTGGAATCTGTTATTGAAGAAGTACTGAATTTAATCCGTTAAGGATTTTTTACGTGGTCACATCAAATTGTTTGCGTGTGATTTTTTTAACTTTGATAAAGAAAAGGCTTGTTCGTGTTTCGACAGGCTTGGGAATGGAAAATGAGCGAAAGCTTTGCTGAATTATTTGAAGAAAGTTTAATCAAGACGGAAATGCGTCCTGGTGCCATGTTAATGGGTACGGTTGTTGATATCGAAAACGATATGATCATCGTCAGCACCCATTCAAAATCAGAAGGTGTCATTCCAAAATGGCAGTTTCTAAATAACGATGGCGAATTAGAAGTTGCCATAGGCGACGAAGTCGAGGTTGCCCTTGATTTATTTGAAGACGGCCTTGGCGCTACACTTCTTTCTCGTGATAAAGCGAAGAAAAACAAAGCTTGGTCCGAACTTGAAAATGCGTTTGAAAAAGAAGCAACCATTATCGGTCGTATTACCGGTAAAGTTCGCGGTGGTTTCACCGTGGCCGTTGGTGCATTACGTGCTTTCTTGCCTGGCTCATTGGTTGATGTTCGCCCAATCAGAGACACGACTTTCCTGGAAAATCGTGATCTGGAATTCAAAGTCATAAAAATCGATCAAAAACGCAATAACGTTGTTCTGTCTCGTCGTGCAGTTGTAGAAAAAGAATACAGCGCAGAAAGAGAAGAATTGCTGAAAACGCTGGAAGAAGGCGCAGTTGTTACCGGTGTGGTCAAGAACCTGACCGATTACGGCGCGTTTATCGATCTTGGCGGTATTGACGGTTTGTTACACATCACCGATATGGCATGGAGACGCGTGCGTCATCCGTCCGAGTGTGTAGAAATCGGTCAAGAAATTAAAGTTAAAGTCCTTAAATACGACAAAGATAAAAACCGTGTTTCATTAGGCATGAAGCAAATGGGTGAAGATCCATGGCAAAACATCGCCCGTCGCTACCCAGCCGGCACACGCGTATTCGGTAAAGTGAACAACCTGACTGATTACGGTTGCTTTGTTGAAATTGAAGAAGGCGTAGAAGGTTTGGTTCACGTTTCTGAAATGGACTGGACTAATAAAAACGTCAACCCTTCCAAACTTGTTCAGTTGGGCGATGAAGTCGAAGTGATGGTTCTGGAAATCGACGAAGAACGTCGTCGTATTTCTTTAGGCATGAAACAGTGCAAAACCAATCCTTGGGATGAATTTGCAGCAACGCATAACAAAGGCGACAAAATCTCAGGAAAAATCAAATCAATTACTGATTTTGGTATTTTCATCGGCCTGGATGGCGGTATCGACGGTCTGGTTCACATGTCTGATATTTCCTGGGCAGATGAAGGCGAAGCTTCGGTTCGTGATTTCAAGAAAGGCGATGAGCTGGAAACTGTTATTTTAGCGGTTGATTCTGAGCGCGAGCGTATCTCTTTAGGTATCAAACAACTTGAACAAGATCCATTCCAAAACTTCCTGGCTACTCATGAAAAAGGCAGTTTGGTAAAAGGAACTGTTAAAGAAGTTGACGCTAAGGGTGCAGTTATCACTTTAGCTGATAATGTTGAAGGCTACTTACGCGCTTCTGAAATTCAACGTGATCGCGTTGAAGATGCCAGAACCTTGTTAAAAGAAGGCGACGAACTTGAAGCTAAGTTCATCGGCGTCGACAAGAAAAGTAAATCAATTTCTTTATCTATTAAAGCTAAAGATTCTGATGAAGAGTCTCATTCGATTAAAGATCATTCCCAGCAATCAATTGGCGCACCAACTTTCGCCGATATCTTTAAACAGATGGAAAAATAAAACTCATGAGGGGGTATGCATCCGTGCATATCCCCTGTGTTTATTTGTTTTCGCAGGATAGAATGTGACAAAATCAGAATTAATTGAAGCACTTGCCAAACATCAGCCGCATCTGGCACAGAAAGATGTAGAGATAGCGGTAAAATGCATCATTGAACAAATGAATCAGGCGTTATCTTCCGGTGAAAGAATCGAGATTAGGGGTTTTGGTAGTTTTTCGCTACATTTACGTCCTCCTCGTATGGGGCGTAACCCTAAAACAGGTGAATCTGTAGCATTATCAAAAAAACATGTACCGCATTTTAAGCCTGGTAAGGAACTACGTGATCGAGTAGATGCTTCTCGGGAAAAATGCAAGATAGTTGACTAATAGTTAGTGCGTTGAAGCTCTGTAAGAATTATGCAGAGCTTTAATGTTACCGTTATTGAGTAAAAAACGTTACTCTTTACCCCTCCTTTTTATCCCCATTCCAATTTAAGTTTTTGTCTGTTCAATGCCAGCCATTGAATCGCAATAATGGGTATTGCCGATTCTATCTCGCCATTTTCCAGCATCAGATACGCCTCATCAAAATCTACAGCACGTACCAATATATCTTCATCCTCATGATCTAAACCATGAATGCCGGCCACTTGAGTGCTGTCCACTTTGCCGCAAAACAGGGTAATCCACTCTGAGAAAGCACCCGGCGTGGTATAAAATTCATTGATGACCATCAATTGCTGAATTTCACAGCCTGCTTCTTCCATAGACTCCCGATAAGCGACTTCCTCGGCCGACTCGCCTTCCTCGATTGCTCCTGCAACAATTTCCACCAGCCAAGCCCTATCAGGGTTTAAAATTGCGCCTGTCCTAAACTGTTCGATCAGCACCACCTTATCGGCATGAGGGTCATACAACAAAACCGCAACGCAACTGCCGCGCATGAATAACTCACGCGTTATTTCTGAACTCCATCCCCCGGCAAACAAAGTGTGCTTAATGCGGTACTCTTCCACACGAAAAAAGCCTTGATAAACGATTTCCTTGCTTAAAATTTCAAATTGCTTATCCATGATTACCTTTGTACTCAACTCTATAAATGACTCCGAGTTTATCATCGCTAATCAACAAACTGCCATCCGGCATTT
>scf_100011_pt45 | contig 15461 bp, 14 predicted proteins | sample Micenr1anaerobic_FD_49594 | JGI IMG/M metagenome (IMG submission 49594) | reverse complement strand
TGAGGCGTAAATTGACTGGCATCCTTAAATCCTAGCAAATAACGGGATTTATTGAGAATGCTGTCATGGGACATAAACTCCATATCCGCACTCCCTTTTGACGTTCCCGTCAAATAACGAAATTCCCCACCCAGTAAAGCGCCCCTATTTGAAAGATACCGGGGCCGTATAGTTGCATCATAATTAGGCGCTATGTTCCAGTAATAAGGCGTTGCCAGAGTAAGCCCGGCCCTTTGCGTATGGCCAAATGAAGGCGCAAGAAAACCCGAAAGCCGTCTGTTATCTATCGGAAAAGACATATAAGGCGAATAAAACACAGGCGTACCTTTAAACTCAAGCCAGGCATTTTTAGCGGCGCCTTGGCCGCTAATTTTATTCATCTTCAGCTCACTCGCATGCACAACCCAGTCCTGGTTGCCGGGACGGCAGCTGGTATAAGCAACACCTTTATATCGAGACAGGGTACTGCTCTCCCGATAAATCGTTTTCGCCCGGCCTCTGAGCGGCGTAGCCGGAGAAATAAACAGGGCTTCCCGGAGGCGTGCCTGATCGGAAGCCAGGTTAAGGGATGCCGACTCACTGTGCAACGCCAATTCATCTTCGCTGTAATAGACACTGCCCTGTAAATCCAATGTTTCCGACACCGTGTCATAAGTCGCTTTATTAGAGACTGAACGCTGATCTGCACGGGTCATTTCAACATTACCGGTATAACTGTAAATTTCATTCTCGAATATTTCAGCATAATCGGAATCGATATCCAGAGGAGACGCCTCTCTCAAATCCTTTTCAGGCACAAAGCCGGGCTTTCCGCCGCCAGGCGCAGTGCAGTTTTGCCAGGGATCATATTTCAGTTGTGATTTAAGATTGCTGAAGGTTAGCTCTTCGTTATGGTCAAACGCCGGGGTAAGCAAACTCATGCCGGGTTCAGATGTTTCAATAACCCGCGTCTGCCCTTTAGGATCGGCGCCGACCAACTTACAATCCCAGTTTTTATCTGCGGCCTTGGCATCGCAGGTCCAGCCTGGACGATTAGCTTCAGTTTGCAGTGTTTTTTTCAAATTGGAATCGGCCGAAGGCTGAGCGATTGGCTTAGCCTCTACGCTAACTTGCTGGGTGTCTTTATCAGCCCTGGTGTTGACGGGGAGTTTGGGCGCATCGACCTTCGCTCTCGGCCTTCTCGGCAGGGACGGACGGGGGCTCGGCATTCTCAACGGGACCGCGCTCAGGTTCCGCTACAACCGGCTGGGTATTTTCAACGGCCTTTGTCGGTATCGGCTGCGCGTCTTTAACGGGTTCGGCGGCAGGAACCTTTGCCGAACTGGTTTTATCCGCAGGTTCTTTTTCACCTACACAAACCCACTCTTTGCTATCCTTGTTTTGTACACAATTCCAGAGTGCTTCGTTGGCAATGCTGACAGGCGCATAAATAGAAGGTAAAAAAACAGTAATAAACGGCGGCGCATAGGTAATATGAAGTTTAGTAGCGTAGTGGATCGTAAATCGAATAAAATGCCGGACGTTAATTTTACCTCACTACCCCTCTATTATACTAATCTATCCTAAACATCATGATGCCTGAAGACTTAAGAACGATATCGATGTTCGACTGGCTTGAAAACGATTTATTGCTCACCATTACCGCATGCGCCCCCGCTTCCAGCGATGCCAGTTTTCGACGTTACTTTAGAGTCTGTACCCCGGAACAACAATTTATTGTCATGGACGCCCCGCCGGACAAAGAAAACATCGAACCCTTCATCAGAATTGCCAAGCTGCTGACACAGTCTCAAATCAACGTCCCGAGCATTTTTCAACAAAACCTGACTGACGGATTTTTACTGCTGGAGGATTTCGGTAGCCAGTGTTTCCTGGACCAGCTGAATGAAGCCACTGCCGCCGATTTATATCAAACCGCGTTCGACAGCTTATTCAAACTGCAAACCCAAACATCGATACAAAACTCCGGATTGCCCAGCTATGACGAGCCGCTCCTGCACAGGGAACTGGCTATTTTCGACGAATGGTTTTTAGGCCAGTTACTGGACATTCAAATTCCCGCAGCTGTTTGGGAGACGGTCCGCGCCCTTCTCACGACATCCGCATTGGAGCAACCCAGCACCTGCGTACACAGGGATTACCACTCCCGCAACCTGATGGTTTTAGATAGCGACTCACCCGGCGTCATCGATTTTCAGGATGCCGTCATCGGCCCGATCACCTACGATCTGGTGTCTTTATTGCGCGATTGCTATATCGCCTGGCCTGAACAACAAGTTGAGCAATGGCGATTTAATTATTTTGAGCGGCTCCAGCAAGCAGGCCTCATTGATTGCAGCCCGGCCCAGTTTAAACGCTGGTTCGACCTGATGGGACTACAACGCCACCTTAAAGCCATCGGCATTTTTTCCCGCTTGCACTTGAGAGACGGCAAATCCAACTACCTTGGCGACATACCGCGCACCCTGAACTATGTCACCACCGTTTGCGCAGCCTACCCTGAACTTGCCGGGTTCAATGACTTCCTGCGCGAGCAAGTGCTACCCGCACTGAGCGTAGTTGAAGCATGAAAGCCATGATTTTAGCGGCAGGACGCGGCGAAAGAATGCGCCCGTTAACCGACCACACCCCCAAACCCTTGCTTACAGCCGCAGGCAAACCGCTGATCGAATACACGATCAAACAACTGGTCGCGGCCGGTTTTAATGATATAGTCATTAATCACGCCCATCTGGGATTGCAAATAGAAAACCGGCTGGGTAACGGCAATCGGTTTGGTGCAAACATAAGCTATTCACCGGAAGGCGAACAAGCGCTGGAAACGGCGGGCGGCATTATTAACGCCCTGCATTTATTAGGCGACGAGGTGTTTTTGGTGGTCAATGGCGATATCGCCACAGACTTTCCCTTTGCCGAACTCAAAAACCTGACTGTCGATTTGGCCCATCTGGTTTTGGTCGATAATCCGGCGCATAATGCACAGGGCGACTTTGGCTTGGCTAAGTCCGGCTTGGTTGTTTCAAGCGGCACCGAACAATTCACCTTTAGCGGCATAGGGCTGTATCGCCCGGAACTGTTCAGCAACATGCCCGCCGGACCCAGCAAACTGGGGCCTTTGTTACGCCAAGCCATAGCAAACGGCCGGGTTTCAGGACAAAAAATGGACGGTTTCTGGATGGACATAGGCACACCGGAGCGTTTGCAAGAACTGGATTTTTATTACACTCAACAGAGGTAAAGATCATGACTGAACATGTTTACAAAAAATAGAACTGACCGGTTCATCAGCCGTCGGCATGCAGCAAGCCATCGAAAACGCCATCAGCAAGGCATCAAAAACTATCCATGACATGCGCTGGTTCGAAGTCGTCGAAACCCGCGGCCACATAGAAAACGGCAAAATCGCTCACTGGCAGGTCACCGTTAAAATCGGCTTTTCCCTGACAGAATAAAGGCTTTGCCATTCGACAAACCAGGCTCGATCGTATATGCCCCATCAATCGGACAAAAGCGCCAATACCCTATGGCACCGCGCCACCGTCACCCGGCAACGCCGCGAACAAAAAAATGCGCATAAATCGATAGTTCTCTGGTTTACCGGCCTATCCGGCTCCGGCAAGTCAACGCTGGCCCATGCCGTAGAAGAACAATTGCATCAAAACGGCTTAAATACCTTGGTCCTGGACGGCGATAATGTGCGTCACGGCTTGTGCAGCGACCTGGGATTTAGCGATACAGACCGCAAGGAAAACATCCGCCGTATCAGTGAAACAACCAAACTGCTGCTTGAAGCGGGCGTAATAACATTGACCGCATTTATCTCACCGTTCAAGGCGGAGCGCGCCACGGCAAGAAGCCTGATGCCGGACGGCGACTTTATTGAAATTCACTGTTTTTGCCCGTTAACGGTTTGCGAGCAACGGGATGTCAAAGGACTGTATAAAAAAGCGCGACTAGGCGAAATACAAGACTTTACCGGCATATCCTCGCCTTACGAAGAACCGGAAAACCCGGATTTAAAAATCGACACTCACCGGCTTACGCTCGAAGAAAGCGTGCAGCAGGTCATATCGTTATTACGCGATCGAAACATCTTGTCCGCCCTGGAATAAACCATGCATTTCGATGTCTTCAATGGCGATGCAGACGGCATCTGCGCCCTGATTCAACTACGCCTGGATCGACCGCTGGCATCGCGGCTCATTACCGGCATTAAACGCGATATACAATTACTGGATAAATTTACCGTCACCTCAGGCGACCGCATCACAGTACTGGATATTTCCCTGCAAACAAACAGCGTACGGGTTAAGGAGTTTTTAAATCAGGGCGCTCATATTTTTTATGTCGATCACCACCAACCCGGCGATATTCCCAATCATCCCCATCTAAAAACGCTGATTAATACCGACAGCGCGATCTGCACCAGCCTGCTGGTCAATCAGTACCTGAATGGAAAATATCCGTTATGGGCAATAACCGCGGCCTTTGGCGACAATTTAAACCACAGCGCCGAACAACTGGCTGCCACCCTGAATTTAAGCCAAACAGAACTTGAGACCCTGAAAAACCTGGGTATCTACATCAACTATAACGGGTACGGCGGCTGTATTGACGACCTGCATTTTGCCCCTGACCGGCTGTATCGGGAAATGGCGGAGTTCCAATCCCCTTTTGACTTCATCGGCGGCAATCGTGACATCTTTACGCAACTGGAACAGGGCTATCGAGAAGACATGGCAAATGCCCAACGCCTTGTCCCCGAATACCAAAGCGACGCGGTCGCCGTATTCATCCTGCCCGATACCGCTTGGGCAAGACGCGTTAACGGCGTATTCGGGAATTTCCTGGCCAACCTTCACCCCAGCAGAGCCCATGCGGTCATCACCCATAACAAGGACAACGATTACCAGGTTGGCGTCAGAGCGCCCCTATCCAATAAAACCGGCGCTGACGAATTATGCTCCGCCTTTCCAACCGGCGGCGGACGCAAAGCGGCGGCAGGCATCAATCATTTGCCCGGCGATCAGCTGAGTATTTTCATCAAAAAGTTTGAGGATTTTTATTCGTGAGTAGCTGTTACAATGCGAGTAAAAGGCTTACGTTTTAAATATAAGTACAATGGAACACAGATGACGCGGATGAACACATTTTTTGCCTTTAGCCTTGTGTCATCATAATCATTAACGTCATCAACGTTCTATTTTTGGCCACTGAATAATAACTACAATCTTAAAGACCGCCGGAACCGACACGCATGAACTCACTGACCGATCAACACCAGCCCGACTCATCCAGCCCGAAGCGGATGGAACAATTACAACACATCAACCTGCAACTTGCGGCGCTGGGGCAACCAACCTGCGAAGTGGAAAACGACCCGCAATACCTGAAAATTGCAGGCGGTTTATTAAAAACTATACTCAGCAACGCCGCCTGCTGGCGCTGGCCAAGTACCGCTGTCCGGCCGATCAACGTATTCAGGATTTCCTTAACAGCTACTTGACTGAAAACGGCATAGAAGGCCCCGTCAGCTTGCCGGGCGAAACCTTTGTGCTGGAACAAAAAGAATTGGCAAGGGAGTTGTCCCTGCCCTTTCAACACAACGAATTTCATTCGGCTTATATTGATTCCTACCGGATTCAACAAGGCGTACTGCATAACCCGAAAAACGACCGGCGCACCACCAAAGGCGTGTTCCATATTGCCGCCGGAGGCCTCCCGGTTCCGGCCGATAAAAACGAAGTGCCCGTTCAGGCTTATGCGGCGCTGCTCCGTGCCGCCCTGACGCCTCCCGACGACCTTTTGTCCCTGCCCTTTACCAGCGCCCAAGCCAACACCGCCAAACTCTGGGCGTCATCGCTGATAAGACCCATCGTGTGCCCGGAAGTTTCCGCATCAATGCCGGTCAAAACCATGGAAATCCGCTTTTTTGCACCCGGCGGACTGGTCGCCAACCTGGATTTTGTCGAATCCATTTTCGGCAACGCGGGCGACCCGTTCCTGCCCGAGAACGATGCCGCATTGGATATTGACCACTGGACCGGCCATACCGGCTGCATCATTCTTGCCTCGCATTTGGTGCATTGCCGGAAAAAGGATCTGGGTCTGCCGCATTTTGACGATGCCACCGAACGTCAGCGCAAAGACGGCATGTGCTGGAAAAATGCGGATGAACTCTACAATAACGGCCAGCCCTTTAAACTGGTGTGCCGCAACATGCAGGGGGTTATTGTCACCATCATCGCCGACAACTATTTCGGCTACAGCAAAAAGGAAATCAAGTCCCATATCAGCTATTCAGCCAACCTCTACGGCGGCGCTGAAGAAGAGCATTCGGGCGGCGCGCTGGCCTTCCCGAGAGTCATTCTGGGCGAAATATTTTTGCCCCATGCTTCTTATATCGGCGAGCATTATTCTTTCGATAAAGTCTGTCAGCAACTGGCGTCGGTCATAGAACCTAAAGACGAAGGCTATGCTGTCGACAAAAACTATCCGGACATCCTTTATATTCCCAATACCGCGAAGTTCAACATTCCGCAGCAGCAAGTCAGCTGGACGCATAACCGGCAGACGCAAACGCTCAAATTGCTGTTCGGCAACACCTATGTCTATCCCAACGGCTTTAAAATCCACATGGAACGCCACCCTACTGCGCCCAGCTGGCGCTTGATCGGCACCCATCAGGAAGGCACTTTCTGCCACAAGCCGAGCACCGTATCCGGGGGCGGCAAATCGGAGATTTCCAAATCGATTGCCGGAGCCATCATTTCCGGCCCGGTTTTTGTCGATAATTTCGATAAAGACATGGACATCGTCACCGCCATCTTCGAACACGATTATTCCACCCGGTTTCGCGATCCGGCCCTGCATGGCCTCGACCAACGCCGCCTGCTCAGCAATGAACGCACCCTGGGTTCGGTGATCAAACTGCTGACGCCGTCCGAAACCGAATTTTCGGACGTCCACAACCAATGGCTGGCGACAATACCCCAGCACATATTGGCCGTGGCGCTGATGATCAAACGTTTTTACAAGGAAGAATGGGGCCACGACTGGAGAAAATATTTTTCCGTCGACATGGTCAACAGCCACCCCGGTAACGAACTGAAATTTCAGGGCCGCAAACTGATCGCCAGTTACCTGCGCGTAGGTTTTGACGAAAATGGCGCGTGGCGCGTTTTCAAACTGCGCCAGGATTTTATCGCCTCGGCCAAAGTCCAGATGGAAGACGATATTTCCGCGTCCACCGTCGTACCGACGCGCCTTCTTACCGGGCTTAATCCGGATTATAAAAACCCCAGCGTCAAACTGGTCGATAACTGCGAGCAAAGCTTCTTTCAGCGTCCTGACGATGCGATACACCGGGGCACGGATTTGCAGACCGAGCTGGATTTTTCGCGTACCGACAATTTCATCTCCAATTTTCAACCGCTCACCCCGCAAGACGCGCGCGAGTTCATCGAAGACGTCATACACTTCGACGAATTCAGCGAACCGATGCAAAACGTCATCCGCCAGGCCACCCAGGGCAAAGACGGCGAGTACTTCGTCTCATCGGCGCATCCTCGTCTGGTTGATGGAAAACCCAGCCTCAACGTCCGCTATCTGCAACTGCGCCCCGATATAGCCAACCCGAAAATGCGCTATATTGCGGAACTGTCCACCCGTTTGGCGCGGGGTCTTGATACCGATCAAACCGTTTATTTCCCGGTTAACGCAGTATTGACCGGACGACGCAACAATCCTGCCGACCTTGAGTCAGGCATCCGGCCGCTGGCGATCTATAATCCGATCCATTATCAGGAATTGCCTGAGCTGTTTATGGATTTTATTTGCAGCCTGACCGGAAAATCGCCGTCCACAACCGGCGCCGGTTCCGAAGGCGCGCTGACCAAAGGCCCGTTCAATGCCTTATCCACCACCGCCGACCTGAATACCGCATTGGTTTCGTTCATATTATGCGGCTATGACGGCTTTTCCACGGCGGCGGGTTTCATAGGTTCCAAACGCCAAATCGATCATGACATCAGCCTATTGATTCCTGAAATCTGGTCACGCTTGCCGGTAGACCAGCGCGACCCGCAGTATTTGATTGCAAAAGGACAACTGGAAAAACTGGAGGATTTTGAATACGAAGGTCGCACCGTATTCCAAAGCCGACTGGGCTATCGCATCACCGAACGGTTTGTGCATACCAATTTCGGCAAGATGTTCGATTACCCGACCGCGGTATTTGACGACGCCATGTTGAAACCGGAAACGCAGGATATGCCCAGCTATGTTGACGGCATCGACAACGTGTACGAAGCGCAGCAACGGGTCGCGCAACAGTATTTCCAGGACGGTTCCATCGATGACGCCTGCCCGCCGTTAAAAGCACTGCTGCACATTATGGCCGAAGGCGAATATGCCGGGCAAACCATCAGCGATCCGGCTATTCGCGCGATGTTCACCCGCGACTATTTGCTGCAAAGCGACTGGTATCAACAGCGCCTTGAAATCAAACAACAACGCGAGAGCGAACTTTGGCAGCAGCACAAGGCTTATATCCAACAGCAATTGACGGCAACGGAACAGTCAGCCGGCCGTGCCGAGTTAATCCAAAAACTCGAAGCGACTGAACTCAAGCTGGCCGAGATCAACGATCCGGCTTACCTGCAACAGCTGCAAGGGACTTTAGGGGCTGATTGGGTACATCATTCGTAGACAGAAATACGCCGGTTCGAGCAACAGCGAAAACCGGCGTTTCCCGCACCGCCTGGTAGAATGGGGCAGAAAACGTGTCCCGCAGGTATCAAGTTAAAACATATCGCCACGAAGACAAGAACGACTGCACCGCTACAGCAGGTAGAACAATGCAAGGAGCCATTGCCTATAATGTAGCGTTCCCACACTCCAGCGTCACTGACCCAATTCACCGTCGTAGAATGTGAGCGATCGGCTTCTACAGTAATAGTATTTTGTTTACCGAGCATGATATGATCCGTTAGCCCAAATGGACGCTGACTCTAGGCGCTAACAAAAATTCACCGTTTTTCTTTTTGGCCGCGCTGCCGTTATTTGAGTCATGGGTAAAACAAGTTAATACACGTTTTTTTATTTCTGGTGGAGTAATTGTCATGCAAAATACATCCGGTATATTAGATGTCGCCATAGGATTGGTGTTTGTCTACTTGCTATTAAGCCTTATCTGTTCCGCACTGACGGAAGCCGTCGAAAATCTGTTTACGCGTTCCCGAGGAAAAAAACTCTGTGAGGGCTTGTATGAGTTATTTGGCGGTAATACCGACAGTAACACAAGCTTTACGCTGCTCAAGGAGTTTTACAAAAATCCGCTGATTTATGGTTTGTACCACGGTGATTTGAAACTGGAGCAGCAACCTCAACAAGCAGGCACAGAACCCAGTCATACATCGCCGCAAAAGCTACTGTTACCCGTTAATCTACCCTCTTATATCGCACCAAAAACTTTCGCGCTGGCGTTTGTTAGTCAAATTCTGGATGATAAACCCTTTGATACGGCGACACTTATCAGCCAGATCAATGCCTCTAATAACCTCCCGGCCAATCTCAAAAAATCCCTGACGCTATTTGTTAATACGGCTGATGGCGACATCCATAACGCGCTTAAAAATATTGAAGACTGGTATTCCGCAATGGGAGAAAGAGTCAGTGGCTGGTACAAAAAACATGCGCAACTTATTGCCTTCATTATTGCTGTAGCGATTGTTGTAGCCGGTAATGTCGACACGCTTACCATCGCTAAAAGCCTGATGGTCAATGACAATCTACGCGACCAGATGGTTAGCTCGGCTGACCAGTTTATCAAAGTCGATTTATTGAAAACCAAGCAACAGGCGCTTGATGGCGCTCAATCCTCAAATAACCAGCAACAAATCACCCAACTCAGCGCCGAAATAGCCGCAATTAAAGCGGCGGCGTCTACTAAAGAGGCTCTTTGCCAGACTCAAGCCATTGATCCTCAGCAATGTTATAACTTGCAAATGGCACGATTAGCCGAACTGAATCGACTTGGCTTGCCGATAGGATGGCGCAACTTGGACGATCCGAGAAATAATCCTCACAGCGCAGAGGCTTGGCTGGAAAAAATTATCGGTCTTTTTATTACGGCAATAGCTGTTTGTTTGGGAGCGCCCTTTTGGTTCGATGTCCTCAACAAGTTTATGAATTTCAGATCAACCATCAAGCCACAAGCCGGCGATAACAAAACAGAAAACAAACCGCAACAACCGGACAACGTTAAAGTTCCAACGCCCGGCGTGGGCTGAAGCTTTACAGTGTCCTTAATTCAAGCAAAATGGAGAGAATATTATGTCGAGACAAATTAACAACGACGGTTTAAATCTGGTCAAGCAATTCGAGGGCTTGCGTTTAGAGGCCTATCGCTGTCCGGCCGGTGTCTGGACCATCGGCTACGGACATACGCATGGCGTAAAACCAGAGGCAACAATCAGTGGAGAACAAGCGAATCACTTATTGGCTGAAGATTTAGCGGAATCGGGTGTGCAGGTAGATCAATGTGTGAATGTCACGTTAAACGACAACCAATATGCCGCCTTGAGCAGTTTTGTGTTCAACGCGGGCATTGGAAATTTAACGGCGAGTACCTTGCTGAAACGCCTTAACACCGGTGATTACGATTGTGTACCGAGCGAGTTGCCCAAATGGGTTAAGGCAACAGACCCCAAGACCGGTAATAAAGTCTCTTTAGCGGGGCTGGTAAAGCGCAGGGCAGCCGAAGGTGAATTATGGCTAAAAACCGATAGCGACGACCCGTTTTTAACCAGTACGGATATGCCGCAACGCGTTTATGCCGACGATCCTCGCGTTTCTTACCGGGTTGCTGCCCGCGCTGGTCTTCGAATGCGTTCCGGCGCCGGTGTGAGCTTCGACATTTTGCAGGTGCTTCCCATAGATACCGAAGTTTTCATCATCAAAGAAAAAGACGGTTGGGCAGCCGTCGACCTGCAAGGTGATGGGGCAATTGATGGCTGGGCATCCCAGGACTTTTTAAAATTGAAATCCGCCTAGTTTTCTTTCTGGATAAGTGCATGTACACGGATATGCAGCGGGGTAACGCAAACAGACGCCCAACGATTATTGCGTTGCTAGCAATAGTTACAGTAATGATCGCGCTACCCGGTTGTAGTTCATTCGGCTGTTGTATGACAGTGTCTGTGGGCGGCGAAGACTCGCTGCACTATGTGATACTGGGAATAGGCGTAGTCTCAATACCAAAACCGGGAACCGAAACGGCAATATTAGCGACCCAATCCCAGGCTTTAGGGCTGCACATTTCCGACCAGCCAGGCATGAAGCTGGGATTAGGCTATTCAACAAGCAGCACCGTTGCGATACCCGATCATGCCGAAGATGTTCGCGTAGAAATAAGCCAACGGCCGGGTGGGCCGATTATCGTTGATTCGCCAAAAGCTCATCTAAAACAACCATGAGGATTAAATAATGGATAAACAAAAAATATTTACAACTATCTTGAGAAGCGCAGGCCTTGTTTCGGCCACAATGGCTGTCACCGGTTGTGCTGATCAAGGCTATTCGGTTCTGGCATCGACTGCTACGATGATTGGCGTAGAAGTATCGCAGAATCCTGCAACCCAAATGCCGCAGGGCAAGCTCGGTTACAACCGCGCAGAACTCGCGTTTGTTCCGACTAATCGTAACGGCGGCAAGAATTCGACTGGCTCTGTTGGCGGTGGTGCTGCGGATTCAGCCAATGTCCTGATGGAACTGCGCTATGGCGGGATTTTTGATTTGGGTGAAAGTTCCGGGATTTACCAACGGCTTGCGGTGGGTACGGACGCTGTAAAACAAACCGGCGCATCAGTCATGTTTGCCAAAGATGCTGACGGTAGCATTGACACAGAAACGGCAAAAGCGCTTGCGGCAGTCAAAACGATTCCTGAAGTCAAAGAAGATTTGGAAAAGAAAAAATGCCCCTGTCTAAAAAATACAATGATTACAAAAACAACAAGGATGCATCCTCAATCGCAAAATATGACAACGCGGCAAAAGCGGTTGATCCTGGCTATTTAACGTTCGGTAAGTTTGCTACTGATGACCAGGCAACTCCTGACAAAATTAAAGCCGTTTGTCAGATCCTTAAATCTCAAGGAGAAAATGTGAATTGTGACTAACTTAAAACACTACCAGAGGTAAAAACGATGACCCAAGTAAAACGCATAGATCTATCCGAAGTCGCCGACTTGGATAGCACGATTAAAGCCGTTTGTGAAGACATGGACACAGACAATTACAAACTGGCGGCTACCTTTGTTTTCCAATCACAATTAGTAATGATTTTCCAACAATAAGCCCAATGATTTTACAAGCCCAGTGGCTCTGCTTGTCACTAAGAAATGTTGGCCGCGGATACAATCACTCAGCCCGCAAAGCCTCCAACGGCTCCAACCTGGCGGCTTTCATGGCCGGAGCTACTCCGGCGGCTATGCCGATCAGCAATGAAACCATAAAGGCCGCAACGATATAAGCCCAAGCCAGCTCCACCGGCAAGGCGGGCAGCGCGGCATCAAGGATTTGCACAATGGCTATGCCCAGCAACACGCCGCACAGTCCGCCTGCGGCGCTTAGCGCCAATGCCTCGCACAGGAACAGCTGGAAAATGGTTCTGCGTTCTGCGCCTACCGCCCGCAACAGGCCGATTTCTGAAATCCGTTCGGAAACGGCGATGGTCATGATGGTTAATATGCCGACCGAACCGACCAGCAAGGAAATGCTGCCTAGTGCCGCTACCGCCAGCGTCAGGATGTTCAGGATGGAATCCATGCTTTTCAGCATCTGATTCTGGGTGACGATAGTGAAGTCTTCCCTGCCGTGCCGGGCAATCAAGTTTCGTTTGATTGCTTTTTCTACGCGCTCAACTGCCGTATTGCTTTTATAGAGTAGGTGGATTTCCATCAGGCTTTCCCTGTCGAACAGCTCCAGCGCCTTGGCGGCCGGGATGTAGATGGTGTCGTCCATATCGAAGCCGATCATCTGGCCTTTCTTTTCCATCACGCCGACGACCCGAAAACGGTCGCTGCCGATCCTGATGCGCTGGCCTAGCGGGCTGGACGTGCCGAACAGCTCGGTCGCCAGTTTATTGCCCAGCACCGCGAAGGCGCGCGGATTGCTTTCTTCTTTCGGTAAAAAACGCCCGTTGACGACCTTGATTTTCCATATTTCCGGCACGGCTGAACCGACCCCCAGCACATTGGTGCGCCGTTGTTTTTCTCCCGCTTCAATACGCGCATTGCCTTGCACCATGGGGGATGCGGCAATGATGTTTTCCACTTTGCTTAAGCTGACGACATCGGCTATGACCAGCGGTCTAACCGTGCTGATCGATGCGCCCGACACGCCAAAGGTGGTGGTTTTTCCGGGATGAACGCTGATCAGATTGGTGCCGAACTGGGTGAATTCGGCCAGTACAAAGGTATGAATGCCGCGCCCTATCGAGGTCAAAATCACCACAGCCGCAATGCCGATAATCAGCCCCAACGCGGTCAGCGCCGAACGCAGTTTGTGACTGATAACCGTCCGGTATGACAATGAGAGGAGATCGGCGTAGCGCATGTTTTACCGCTTTGCCAATGCGACAACGGGATCGAGATTGGCGGCTTTTCTGGCCGGCAATACGCCGAACACAAGGCCGGTAAACAACGACACAGCCAATGCGGCAAGCAATGCCCAGCCCGGCAGTTCCATAGGAAAATCCGGGTAAAAAGCCTGTAAAACGCCAATGGTTAGGTAGCCCAGCATCACGCCCAACACTGCGCCCGCCAATGACAACATGGCCGCTTCGGACAAAAACAGCCACAGCAGCTGCCGTTTGGTCGCGCCTAAGGCTTTCAGCAAACCGATCTCGGAAGTGCGTTGCGTCACGCTAACCAGCATCACATTCATCACCAGCACACCGGCCACCGCCAGGCTGATTCCGGCGATACCGGCTACGGTCAGGGTCAACGCGGTTAATATCCTGTCGAAAGTGCTGACCACGCTGTCCTGGGTAATCAGCGTCACATCGTCTTCGCCCTCATGGCGAGCCTTGATGATGTCCCTGATTTCATCGACCGCCTTGTACATGTCCGGCTTGGATTTGGCTTCAACCAATACCCGAAATAATGAATGGGTATCGAACAAAGCCTGCGCGGAAGCCACCGGGATAATCACGATTTCGTCAAAATCGATGCCGACCGATTGGCCTTCCGAGGCCAATACGCCGATCACCCGGAAGCGCCGGTCATTGATACGCAGCCATTGCCCCAGCGCCGGTTGATTGGCGAACAGTTCATTGCGTATGGTCTGGCCGATCACGCAAACCGACAACGCTTTATCGATCTCGGTTTGGGGCAGGAAACTGCCCTGCGCCACGGTCAAACGGCGCACCCGTCTTAATGCGTGAGTCGAACCCAGGACATTGGTTTCTCGCTCCAGACCCAGCGATGAAACCGGCGCCGAACCGACGGTCAGCGGTGCGATAGCGGCAATATGACGGCTGCGGAATAAGGCTTCGGCATCATCCAGCGTCAAGTCCCTGGGCGTTTCGCCGAATAGCGGCGGCTGTCCGCCCGTAGTTTCGGTGCGTCCCGGCAGCACGATAACCAGGTTTGTGCCCAAGGCTTCGAACTCGTTAACCACATAACGGCGGGCGCTTTCGCCCAAGGCCGTTAACACCGAAACCGAAGCTATGCCGATACTCATTGCCAGGATAATCAACGCCGCGCGTAAGCGCTGGGTGCTGATTGCCGCTAATGATTGGGTTAATGTGTCTTTGATGAGCATGGTTTATCAGACTTACCCATTCTCGTTCCCACGCGCTGCGTGGGAACGTCATAGTGGGCGCGCTGCGTCCCGTGTTTGTGCTGCCTGCATTTTCGGACGTTACGCGTGACTCGTGGCGCAGCGCGCCTTAACTGCATTCCCACGCAGCGCGTGGGAACGAGGTAAAACTTCGTGTCTCGGCAATTGCTCCTGCATTGCTCTACCTCCTGCATCCATGCAAGTCGTTCGTGGTGATCTTTTATATTTTGATTGCTCATCACCCTATCTGCCCATCGACAATACGGATTTTACGCCGCGCCCTGTCGCCCAAATTCTGGTCATGGGTAATAATCATCAGCGTTACGCCTTGCCGGTTAAGTCCTTCCAGCAACTCGATAATTTCCTTGCCGGATTTGCTGTCGAGATTGCCGGTCGGTTCGTCCGCCAATAAAATCTCCGGGCGCATGATCATGGCCCTGGCAATCGCAACGCGCTGTAGCTGTCCGCCGGAAAGCTGATCCGGCCTGTGGTCGGCGCTATCTTGCAGACTGACCGATGCCAGCGCCTCCAGTACCCGTTGCTTGCGCTCCTTAACCGCCACGCCCGCCAGTATCATCGGCATTTCGATGTTTTCAGCCGCCGACAACCGCGGAATC
>scf_100010_pt3 | contig 15476 bp, 14 predicted proteins | sample Micenr1anaerobic_FD_49594 | JGI IMG/M metagenome (IMG submission 49594) | reverse complement strand
TCATTATATTTTTCAAACTGCATACTGTATGTAGCCCGCCCCTGCGTTGCCGAACGCAAATCAGTTGCATAACCAAACATTTCCGCCAACGGTACTTCGCAGCTAAGTGTCTTTCCTGACGGAGTATCCTCCATTCCCTGAATTATTCCACGCCGCCTATTGATATCGCCAACCACATCACCCATGTACTCTTCAGGCGTAGCAATTTCAACTTTCATTATAGGCTCAAGCAATACCGGACTTGCTTTCCTAGCCCCTTCCCTAAAACACATGGAGCCCGCAATTTTGAAAGCTATTTCACTCGAATCAACATCATGATACGAACCATCAAATAAAGACACCTTCACATCCAATACAGGATAGCCAGCTAGGATACCACTCTTCAACTGTTCTTGGATACCTTTATCTACAGCGGGTATAAATTCTTTTGGAACAACCCCACCAACAATCTCATTAACAAACTCATAACCGGCACCAATTTCTTGCGGCTCAATGCGCAACCAGACATGCCCATACTGCCCGCGCCCACCGGACTGCCTTATAAACTTGCTCTCTTGCTCTACTGTCTTTCGGATTGTTTCCCTGTATGCAACCTGCGGAGCCCCAATATTAGCCTCAACATTAAATTCCCTCTTCATGCGATCGACAATTATCTCGAGATGCAATTCCCCCATTCCGGAAATAATTATCTGACCTGACTCCTCATCCGTATGCACCCTAAAAGATGGATCTTCTTGGGCCAATTTACCCAATGCCACCCCCATCTTTTCTTGGTCGGCTTTCGTTTTTGGCTCCACCGCAACCGAAATCACCGGATCAGGAAACTCCATGCGCTCAAGCACAATAACTTCTTTGAGATCACATAGCGTATCGCCCGTCGTCACATCCTTGAGACCAATTGCAGCCGCTATATCCCCAGCACATACTTCCTTAACTTCTTCGCGACTATTGGCATGCATTTGCACTATTCGCCCAATACGCTCTTTTTCTTTTTACCGGGTTATAAATACTATCCCCAGAATTAAGCACGCCTGAGTAGACCCTAAAAAAAGTCAACGTCCCTACAAAAGGATCCGTAGCAATCTTAAATGCCAATGCCGAAAAAGGAGCACCATCATCAGCAGGACGAACCGCTTCAATAACATCATCCTCAAGATGCCCCTTTATAGCCTCGACATCAGTGGGAGCCGGCATATATTCAACAATCGCATCCAGCATAGCCTGAACACCCTTGTTTTTAAAGGCTGAACCACAAAATGCAGGAACGATCTCATTCGCTATTGTCCGAGAACGAATTCCCAGCCTAATCTCTTCGTCTGACAAACACCCATCTTCAAGGTATTTCTCCAATAAATCTTCACTTGCCTCCGCAGATGCTTCAACCATATGCTCTCTCCATTTCTCACAGAGACCTAACATACCAGCCGGAATTTCCTTTTCTTTAAAAGTCATGCCCATATTGGCGTCATCCCAATATATGGCCTTCATCTTAATAAGATCAACAACACCTTCAAAACCATCCTCTGCACCAATCGGCAACTGCATTGGAACAGCCTTACCACCCAATCGCGCCTTAATCTGCTCAATTACCCGAAAAAAGTCAGCACCAGAGCGATCCATTTTATTCACAAAAACCAATCGCGGCACACCGTACTTATCCGCTTGACGCCAGACCGTTTCGGATTGCGGCTCAACCCCACCAACAGCGCAAAACACCGCACACGCTCCATCCAAAACCCGCAATGAACGCTCAACCTCTATAGTAAAGTCCACATGCCCAGGCGTATCTATGATATTTATACGATGCAAAGGGAATTGACCTTCCATTCCAGCCCAAAAACAGGTTGTTGCAGCCGAGGTAATGGTTATTCCCCGCTCCTGCTCCTGCTCCATCCAATCCATTGTTGCAGCACCGTCATGCACCTCACCTATTTTGTGAGAAACACCGGTATAATAAAGAATGCGCTCTGTAGTCGTGGTCTTACCTGCATCAATGTGCGCCATGATACCGATATTTCGATAAAACCCTATGGGAGTTTTACGTGCCACAACTATACAGTCTTCTATACAATTCGTTAATTACCAACGATAATGAGAGAAAGCCTTATTTGCCTCTGCCATTCTATGAGTATCTTCACGCTTTTTGGCCGCAGAACCTCTGCTTTCAAAAGCATCCATCAACTCACCAGCCAACTTAGCAGGCATATTTCTTTCATTTCTCTTACGCGAAGCATCAATCAACCAACGCATCGCTAAAGCCATACGCCTTGAAGGTCGAACTTCAACAGGCACCTGGTATGTTGCACCACCAACACGGCGAGACTTAACCTCAACCCTAGGCTGAACATTTTCCAAAGCCTTAGACAGCACTTCCAATGGCTCGCTATGACCTTTGCTCTCAATCACATCCAAAGCGCCATAGACAATTCCTTCCGCGATAGATTTTTTGCCACTTTCCATGATCATGTTCATGAACTTAGTTAGCATTATGCTACCAAATCTTGGATCTGGAATGATTTCTCTTTTTGTAGCGACTCTTCTTCTAGACATTTATCTCACCAACCAACGTTTAGCCTTTAGGCCGTTTTGTTCCATATTTAGAGCGACCACATTTTCTGTTAGTCACACCTGAGGCATCCAAGCTACCACGAACAACGTGATATCTCACACCAGGCAAATCCTTAACACGACCACCCCTTATCAGAACCACGGAATGCTCCTGAAGATTATGCCCCTCACCACCAATGTAGCTACTAACCTCAGCCCCATTCGTCAACCTAACCCTAGCCACTTTTCGTAACGCGGAGTTTGGTTTTTTAGGTGTTGTCGTATAAACACGAGTACATACACCCCTACGCTGAGGACAAGCCTCCAACGCAGGAACATTGCTTTTTCTATTTTTTTAGCACGAGGCTTACGAACCAATTGGTTGATCGTGGCCATAACTTGTTTACTCCGATATACAATTAAACTGTCAGATAATAAATTAACCGTCGCACATATTAAACGTCGACGGTTAATTGCAACTCGACCCGACCCAAGCACGTTAGCTCATTTGAGCAGAGTATATTACTTGCTAATACCCCTTAGGTCAAGCCCATATTTAAAAATGATCTATATAATAAGGCCCTAAATATTCAAAGCCTGCTTAAGGGCTTCTTCCACATCTCCCGCATCTACAGCTAGAGGCGCTTCGCTTTCCACTATCTCATTCTGAGCAAATCTGTTCTTTCTGCTTTCATGATAAGCCAACCCCGTGCCTGCCGGGATTAACCGACCAACGATAACGTTCTCTTTTAACCCTTGCAAACTATCACTTAATCCGCGAACCGCTGCATCCGTCAATACACGGGTTGTTTCTTGGAATGACGCCGCCGAAATAAATGACTCTGTCGCCAACGATGCCTTAGTAATACCAAGCAGCACCGAATTGTAGCTCGCAGGAATCTTCCCCTCGGCCTCAACCTTGTCATTTTCTTCCCTCATTGCCGCACGCTCAACCTGGTCTCCTTTCAGGAATCCTGTATCGCCGGATGCGGTAATCTCGACCTTCCTGAGCATTTGACGAATGATAGCTTCAATATGCTTATCATTAATTTTCACACCCTGCAAACGATATACATCCTGAATTTCCTTAACCAAATAGTTCGCTAACTCCTCAATCCCTCTTAACCTAAGGATATCGTGCGGCGTTAACTCACCTTCTGCTATGGTTTCTCCCTTTTCTACATACTCCCCCTCAAAGACCGTAATATGGCGCCATTTGGGGATCAATGTTTCAATTTGCTCGCCAGCAGGATCTGTAATTATGACCCGTTGCTTACCTTTTGTTTCTTTTCCAAAGGAGATGGTGCCACTAGTCTCTGCAAGAATTGCCGGATCTTTTGTTTTTCGCGCTTCAAATAAATCTGCAACCCGCGGCAAACCACCGGTAATATCTCTTGTTTTACTAGACTCCTGCGGAATTCTCGCTAAAACATCACCGACCTTTACTTCCCCACCGTCTTTGATTCCGGCAATCGCCCCTGCAGGCAAGAAATATTGCGCTGGTATCTCAGTCCCCGGCAAATAAATTGCATTTCCTTCGCCATCAAAAAGCCTAACCATTGGACGCAATTCCTTACCCGCACTTCCCCGCTGTTTCGGATCGGTGACAACTAATGAACTCAAGCCGGTAACTTCGTCGGATTGCTTTTGTACGGTAACGCCATCGACAAAATCGATTAACTCGACCACACCATCAACCTCAGTGATAACAGGATGCGTGTGCGGATCCCAGTTAACAATTATATCACCCGCATTAATTCGCGAACCTTCCTGCACGGAAAGCACCGCTCCATAAGGGATTTTATAACGCTCCTTCTCCCGACCATAATCATCAACTACACCAACTTCACCTGATCTTGAAACTGCAACCAGATTACCTTCGCGATTAACCACTGATTTCAGATTATTAAGGCGCACAGTACCCGCAGATTTAACCTGAACATTACTGATTGCAGCAGATCTGGATGCAGCACCACCGATATGGAAAGTCCGCATAGTCAACTGCGTACCTGGCTCACCGATTGATTGCGCAGCAATAACCCCTACCGCCTCACCAATATTAACCAGATGACCACGCCCTAAATCACGTCCATAACAGGCAGCACAAACACCGTGTCTGTTTTCACAGGTAATAATTGAACGAACCAGAACTTGGTCAATACTATGCGCTTCGAGGACAGACACCCAGTGTTCATCTAATAACGTGCCTCTAGGTGCTACTATAATGTCACCGGCAGGATCCATGATGTCATTAACTGCAACACGACCTAATACGCGCTCCGATAAAGGCTCTACAACATCACCACCCTCAATAATTGGAGTCATGATCAAACCATTAGATGTACCGCAATCATCACCATTAATTACCAGATCCTGCGCCACGTCGACCAACCTACGCGTCAAGTACCCGGAGTTCGCAGTTTTCAACGCAGTATCCGCCAGACCTTTACGAGCACCATGCGTAGAAATAAAGTACTGCAATACGTCCAAGCCTTCTCTAAAATTAGCAGTGATAGGCGTTTCAATAATGGAGCCGTCAGGCTTTGCCATCAAACCACGCATACCGGCTAACTGACGAATCTGAGCAGCAGAACCCCGCGCCCCTGATTCGGCCATCATAAAGATAGAGTTGAATGATTTTTGCTTTACCGTCTTACCTTCAGCATTAACAACCGACTCTTCACCAAGCCCGTCCATCATTACCTTAGCTATTTGGTCATTGGCATGCGACCAGATATCGACAACTTTGTTGTATCGTTCGCCATCAGTTACCAAACCGGAAGCATACTGACTTTGAATTTCGTTAACTTCAGCATCGGAAGCCTTAATAATATCGACTTTTTTGGCCGGTATTACCATATCTTCGATACCGAACGAAACTCCGGAAATCGTTGCATATCTAAAACCCAGATACATCAACTGATCGGCAAGTATGACAGTGTCTTTGTTGCCCAAATAGCGATAACTGTAATTAATTAACCGTGATATGTTCTTTTTGGTCATATCGCAGTTAACCAACTCGAATGGCGTACGGTCTGGAACCACTTCCCAGATTAGCGCACGGCCCACGGTAGTTTCTACTCGATGAGTTTTATCTTCAGTTTCGCCATTTTCATTTACCACTTTTTCTGTGATACGCAATTGAATTTTAGATTGTAATTCAACCGTCTTAGTTAACAGCGCCTTATGAATTTCGCCGACACTGACAAATATATTGCCATCGCCTTTTGCATTAATTTTTTCACGGCTTATGTAATAAAGCCCCAATACCACGTCTTGAGATGGATTGATAACAGGCTCACCGTTTGCCGGAGACAAGATGTTATTTGTCGCCATCATTAACGTTCTGGCTTCCAGTTGCGCTTCAATAGACAACGGAATATGCACGGCCATCTGATCGCCGTCAAAGTCGGCGTTAAACGCGCTACAGACCAACGGATGCAACTGGATCGCTTTACCTTCAATCAACGTGGGTTCAAACGCCTGAATGCCAAGTCTGTGCAACGTAGGTGCGCGGTTTAACAAAATAGGATGTTCGCGGATAACTTCTTCAAGAATATCCCAGACCTCAGCGCCTTCCCTTTCAACCATTTTTTTCGCAGCTTTAATGGTTGTGGCCAGACCGCGAAATTGCAGCTTGCTAAATATAAATGGCTTGAATAACTCCAATGCCATTTTTTTCGGAAGTCCGCATTGATGCAACCTTAGCGTAGGGCCCACAACAATGACCGAACGACCTGAATAGTCAACGCGCTTGCCCAAGAGGTTTTGTCTAAAACGCCCTTGCTTGCCTTTGATCATATCCGCTAATGATTTAAGCGGTCTTCTGTTAGTACCGGTAATCGCACGACCACGACGACCGTTATCCAGCAACGCATCAACAGATTCCTGCAGCATACGTTTTTCGTTACGAACGATAATGTCAGGCGCATTCAAATCCAACAGCCGATTTAAACGGTTGTTTCTGTTGATAACACGACGATAAAGATCATTCAAATCAGAGGTTGCGAATCGACCGCCATCCAGAGGCACAAGAGGTCGCAATTCAGGTGGCAATACCGGCAACACTTTCAAAATCATCCATTCCGGGCGATTTTTTGAACTCAATAACGCATCCATAACTTTCAGGCGTTTTGAGTACTTCTTGATCTTGGTTTCTGAATTGGTCGAGTTAATTTCTTCGCGCAGAATCTCGACTTGTTCCTTTAAATCGATTGATTTGAGCAAATCATAGATCGCTTCCGCACCCATTTTTGCGACAAAATCATCTCCATGCAATTCAACCGCATCCAGGTAATCATCATCAGTAAGCAGCTGGCCTTTATCTAAAGGCGTCATGCCTGGATCTAAAACGACGAACGATTCAAAATATAATACGCGTTCAATTTCGCGTAGCGTCATATCCAACAACAACGCAATTCTGGAAGGCAGTGATTTTAAGAACCAAATATGAGCAACAGGACTGGCTAAATCAATATGCCCCATTCTTTCACGACGAACCTTGGACAACGTAACTTCAACGCCACATTTTTCGCAAATAACGCCACGATGTTTCAGTCTTTTATATTTACCGCAAAGGCACTCATAATCACTGACCGGGCCAAAAATCTTGGCACAAAACAAACCATCCCGCTCAGGCTTAAAAGTCCGATAGTTAATCGTTTCCGGTTTTTTTACTTCGCCATATGACCAGGAACGAATCATATCCGGTGATGCCAAACCAATGCTAATTCCGTCAAAATCATCGGCACGACCTTGACGCTTTAAGAAATTCATTAAATCTTTCAAGAGCTTGTCCTCTTTAAATGCTTTCTGGCGTATACCAGAACAGGCTATAGGTTGGGTTAGGCACGTCTTTTTGCATCGCAACCCAACGGGTACGGCATTGCTTTGTCGGGTTGCGCCTCACTACCAACAGTAGGCGCTTTAGGAGACCCGACATACACACCTAATCCCGCTGCAATTCTATATTGACAGCCAATGAGCGGATTTCTTTAATTAAAACATTAAATGATTCCGGCATACCGGCTTCCATTTTATGATCGCCATCGACAATGTTTTTATACATGCGCGTTCTACCGGTCACGTCATCAGATTTAACCGTCAACATTTCCTGCAAGGTATAGGCGGCACCATAAGCTTCAAGCGCCCAGACCTCCATTTCCCCGAAACGTTGTCCGCCGAATTGCGCTTTACCGCCTAATGGTTGCTGCGTAACCAAGCTATAAGGCCCTGTTGACCGCGCATGCATCTTGTCATCAACCAAATGGTTCAACTTCAGCATATACATATAACCAACCGTAACTTCACGCTCAAACGGTTCGCCTGTCAAGCCGTCATAAAGCGTAACCTGTCCATGTTCAGGCAAATCAGCCAACTTCAACATGGTGCGAATTTCTTCTTCGCTTGCACCGTCAAATACAGGAGTCGCCATAGGCACACCGCCGACAAGATTTTCAGCCATTTCCAAGATTTCTTGATCGGTAAATGAATCCAAATCTTCTTTATGACCGCTACTGTTATAAATTTTGTCCAGATATTCTCTGATAGCGGTAACTTTAGCTTTCTCAGCATCATATTTAGCTTCAAGCATTTTACCTATCTTGATGCCTAAACCTTTTGCTGCCCAGCCTAAATGTGTCTCCAACACCTGTCCGACGTTCATCCGCGAAGGTACGCCTAATGGATTAAGGACAATATCAACCGGATTACCATCAGCGGTATACGGCATATCCTCAATCGGCCTAATCATAGAAATAACACCTTTATTTCCATGACGACCGGCCATTTTATCACCGGGCTGAATACGCCTTTTAACCGCTAAATAAACCTTGACCATCTTCAGAACACCTGGCGCCAAATCATCACCCATGGTGATTTTCTTACGCTTGACTTCGAATTTTTCATCAAAGTCTTTTCTTTGCTGCTCTACCTGGGTGACAACCGTTTCCAGCTGAAGATTGATATCTTCATCCTTCATGCGAATTTTCAACCACTCTGAATGCTTCAAGCCATTAAGATAAGCTTGCGTTATTTCAGTTCCCGCTTTTAACTGACCGGGACCTGATTGGGCAACTTTTCCAACCAAAAGCCTGGCAACACGGGCAAAAATATCTTCTTCAAGAATTTTCAGTTGATCATCAAGGTCTTTTCTGTAACGCTTGATTTCTTCCTGCTCAATATCCAGAGCACGCTTGTCTTTCTTGACTCCATCACGAGTAAATACTTGAACATCAATAACCGTACCCTCAATGCTGCCAGGTACACGTAACGATGTATCTTTCACATCGGCCGCTTTCTCGCCGAAAATTGCTCGCAGTAGCTTTTCTTCCGGTGTTAATTGGGTCTCGCCTTTTGGCGTTACCTTACCTACCAGAATGTCACCGCCTTTTACTTCGGCACCGACATAAACTATTCCGGACTCGTCAAGTTTGGACAACGCTTCTTCGCTAACATTAGGAATATCCGCAGTAATTTCTTCCGGACTATGTTTCGTATCACGCGCTACGCAAGTTTTCTCTTCAATATGGATCGTAGTGAAACGATCTTCCTTGACGACACGCTCCGAAACTAGAATCGAATCTTCAAAGTTGTATCCATTCCAAGGCATAAACGCAACCAGCATGTTTTGCCCTAAAGCTAACTCGCCGATATCGGTAGATGGACCGTCTGCCATAATGTCGCCGGCATTAACGATGTCACCCGGTTTTACCAATGGTTTTTGGTTGATGCAGGTATTCTGATTCGAACGGGTATATTTAATCAGGTTGTAAATATCAACACCTGGCGTACCTGTTTCAGTCTCAGTATCATTTACTCGCACTACGATTCTGGCCGCGTCAACTGCTTCAATCTTGCCGCCACGCGCTGCAACCACGGTTACGCCTGAATCTTTTGCAACCGTTCTTTCCATGCCTGTACCTACCAATGGCTTTTCAGCTCTTAGCGTAGGAACAGCCTGACGTTGCATGTTTGAACCCATCAACGCACGGTTAGCATCATCATGCTCCAGGAACGGAATAATGGAAGCCGCCACAGATACAATCTGCTTGGATGACACGTCCATGTATTGCACGGTGTCTGACATAGCCAAAGTAAATTCATCTTTATGGCGACATGATACCAACCCTTCAACCAGCTTTCCGCTTGCATCTACAGCAACACTGGCCTGAGCAATAACAAACTCGCCTTCTTCAATAGCTGACAAATAATCGACATGGTCGGTTACCTTGCCATCGATTACTTTTCTATAAGGCGTTTCCAGAAAACCATAATTATTGGTGCGCGCATAGACTGATAATGAATTTATCAAGCCGATGTTGGGTCCTTCAGGCGTTTCAATTGGACATACGCGACCATAATGCGTTGCATGTACGTCACGAACCTCAAATCCGGCGCGTTCTCTTGCCAAACCGCCAGGCCCTAGAGCCGATACGCGGCGTTTATGCGTCACTTGGGATAATGGATTATTTTGATCCATAAATTGCGACAGCTGGCTGGAGCCGAAAAATTCCTTTACCGCGGCAGAAACCGGTTTCGCATTGATGATTTCCTGAGGCATCAAGCCTTCTGAATCAGCCAATGTTAAGCGTTCTTTAACCGCTCTTTCAACGCGAACCAATCCTACACGGAATTGGTTCTCGATCATTTCACCAACAGAACGAACCCGCCTGTTACCTAGATGATCAATATCGTCAACATTGCCGTTGCCGTTACGAATATCTATTAATTCTTTAAGTACATCAATGATGTCGTCTTTAGTTAAAGTGCCCGAACCTGTCGTTTCTTGGCGACCTAAACGACGATTAAACTTCATCCGTCCAACCGTAGACAAATCATATCTTTCATCGGTAAAGAACAAGTTTTGAAACAAATTCTCAGCAGAATCTTTAGTCGGTGGTTCGCCAGGACGCATCATCCGGTATATTTCAACCAATGCTTCAAGACTATTGGTAGTGGTATCCAGTCTCATGGCATTAGACATGTACGGACCTTTATCCAAGTCATTGACGAACAAGGTATTCAGATCGGTAATACCGCTTTCAATGCATCGATCTATTATTGCTACAGTCAGTTCGTCGTTCACATTAGCGACCAACTCGCCTGTAGATCGGTCAATCAGGTTATGTCCTAATATCTTGCCAACCAAGTAATCCTTGGGCACTTCTACTTCGGTTAACCCGGACTTTATCATTTCACGGATATGCTTAGCCGTAATCCGACGTCCTTCTTCAACCAATACTTCACCTTTTTTACTCTTAATATCAAAGGCTGCAATTTCTCCACGCATGCGTTCAGGCACGATATGGAAAATGCATTTTTGAGCATCAACAGTAAATTTATTCATTTCGAAGAAAATCTTTAACATTTCTTCGTTATCGTACCCTAATCCCCTAAGCAAGATAGTTGCGGGTATTTTTCTACGCCGATCAATTCGAACAAAAACGCAATCTTTATGATCAAATTCAAAATCTAACCACGAACCACGATAAGGGATAACCCGCGCATTAAATAACAACTTTCCTGACGAATGGGTCTTTCCTTTATCATGATCAAAGAAAACACCTGGTGAACGATGTAACTGGGAGACAATGACCCGCTCCGTCCCATTAATGACAAATGTTCCATTGTCAGTCATTAAAGGCAACTCACCCATGTAAACTTCCTGCTCACGGATATCCTTAACTACTTTAGCATTCGCAGAGGCTTCTTTATCATAGATAACCAAGCGAACCAATACCCTTAAGGGGGCCGCATAAGTCGCGCCTCTTTGTTGACACTCTCTTACATCAAAAACAGGCTCCCCCAATCTATATTTCACATACTCCAGCACCGCATATCCGGAATGGCTTTCAATTGGAAAAACACTGGAGAATGCAGCATGCAATCCACTGTCTTCACGCTTTTCAGCTGTAACACCTGATTGCAAAAAGCCCGCATATGAATTAATTTGCGTTGCCAGAAGATAGGGAACATCAAGTACCTCAGTACCTTTCCCAAAGTTATTTCGAATACGCTTTTTTCTGTAAAAGAGTAGGACATATCGCTTCCAAACCTTTTCGTCATAGATAATTTTCTACCGTGCGGTTATTGCAAACAGTAAAAGGCCGATGACAAGGTTGCCACCAGCCGTACTTGGCAGGGACGTCTATTTCAACGTCCCTGCAATTGAGTCAAAATTTATTTTATTTCGACAGTAGCGCCTGCATCGACAAGCTGCTTTTTAACATCTTCTGCTTCGGCTTTAGAAACAGCTTCTTTCACGGTTGTTGGAACGCCTTCAACAGCGTCTTTAGCTTCTTTCAAGCCCAATCCAGTGATGCCGCGAACTGCTTTAATAACCGCAACTTTGTTCTCACCGAAAGACGTCATAATAACATCAAATTCAGTTTGTTCTTCAACAGCAGCCGCTGAAGCCGCTGGCGCAGCCGCTACAGCTACAGCTGCAGATACGCCAAATTTTTCTTCCATCGCTGAAATCAAGTCAACGATTTCCATAACGGTCATGTTTGAGACCGCTTCCAAGATATCTTCTTGCGAAATTGCCATTGTGTATTCCTCTAAAATAATAAGTTTTAAACTGGTTGTGGTGGAAACGTTACACTGCAACGCTCGCTACTATGCCGCTTCTTTTTGGTCTCTAATTGCAGCAAGAGTACGCACAAATTTCTCTGTAGGCGCCTTCATTACTGACATCAACATACCAATACCTTGATCGCGAGTAGGTAGACTGGCTAGTCGAGCAAGCTCAGATCCACCAAATGACTGTCCGCCAATAGCAACTATCTTGGTAATTAACTTGTCGTGAGTTTTGGCAAAATTGCTGATTAATCGCGCTGCAGAACCTGGATCTTCCATAGAAAATGCGATCAATAACGGACCTACCAGTCCACTTTGCATACATTCAAATTCAGTCCCGGCTACCGCTCGTTTTGCCAGTGTATTTTTCACCACACGCAGATATACGCCTGTCTCTCTCGCAGTTTTACGCAGCTCGGTTAATTCCGTAACTGTTAACCCACGATATTCTGCTGCAATTGCAGAATGAGCTTTAGCGGCGAATACAGCGACTTCTTCTACGACAGCTTTTTTGCTATCTAAATTTAGTGCCACAGCTTACCTCCGGAATTTATCCCCAGAATTAATAAAAAGCATTCAGCTGAACGCCCCTTACGGTCCCTTTCCCCAGCTTTTAGGTCCAGCTTCCGTCTACGCAGGAATAATTAAGTTTTACAACACCTGCGGTCTTTGACGGTTGCCGAACGGGTCGGCAACCCAAAGTCTTTTATAACGTTAAATTGAAATACTGCTTTGATCCAGCCACAAACCAGGACCCATAGTCGAAGATAAGGTTATCTTCTTAATGTAAATACCTTTAGCTGCGGTCGGTTTTAACTTTCTTAAATCTGCAAGCAACGCTTCCAAGTTACCTTGAATAGCAGCCGCATCGAATGCAACTTTACCAAGCGTACAATGAATAATTCCTGACTTATCAGTCCGGTAACGCACTTGTCCTGATTTTGCATTTTTTACTGCAGTGGCAACATCAGCAGTCACAGTTCCAACCTTAGGGTTAGGCATCAAGCCTCTAGGTCCCAAAATCTGACCCAACTGACCAACTACTCTCATGGCATCTGGAGAGGCAATGACCACGTCAAAATTCATTTCACCTTTTTTTACCAGCTCGCCCAAGTCATCCATACCCACTATATCAGCTCCGGCTTCTCTCGCCGCATCAGCGTTAGGACCCTGAGTAAAAACCGCAACTCTAACTGTTTTACCCGTGCCATTTGGCAACACCGTTGCGCCGCGAACATTTTGATCGGACTTGCGAGGGTCCACACCCAAATTGACACTAACATCAATAGCTTCACTAAACTTTGCAGTCCCCAGCTCTTTCAACAACTGAACCGCTTCAGTAATTGAATATTGCTTAGTCTTATCAACTTTCCCTTTGATAATTTTTGCTTTTTTTGACAACTTAGCCATTATAATCCCTCCACATTCAGACCCATGCTGTACGCACTGCCCGCAATCGTTTTTACTGCCGCTTCCAGATTTGCCGCATTCAAATCTTCCATTTTTGTTTTAGCAATTTCTTCCAATTGCGCACGAGTTACCGTACCAACTTTCTTGGTATTAGGATTACTGCTGCCGCTTTTAATGCCAGTTGCTTTCTTCAAAAGAATTGAAGCTGGCGGGGTTTTTGTAATAAAAGTAAAACTACGATCACTATAAACAGTGATAACCACAGGCAAAGGCAATCCTTTTTCTGTATCTTGTGTTTTAGCATTAAACGCTTTACAAAACTCCATGATATTAACACCGCGTTGACCCAATGCTGGACCTACCGGTGGACTTGGATTTGCTTCGCCCGCTTTAACCTGCAACTTAATATACGCGGTTATTTTTTTAGCCATTATTTACTCCAAATATGGGTACAAACGCTTTTCAGCTCCCCTAGACACAAAAAATCACTGCCTTATTCAGACAGTGATTTTGAAAATACCAAACACCTAAACCTAATTAGCTTTTTTCTACCTGCCCAAAGCCAAGCTCAACAGACGTTGAGCGACCAAAAATGAGCACTGATATTTTTATTTTACTTTTCTCGTAATTAACTTCCTCAACAACACCATTAAAATCCTTAAATGGCCCATCAATAACCCTAATTACCTCACCAGCCTCAAACATCGTCTTAGGTCGAGGCTTGTTCACTCCATCTTCGACTCTATTGAGAATAGCCATCGCTTCTTTTTCGGATATTGGCGCAGGACGATCGGAAGTCCCACCTATAAAACCCAACACCCTCGGCACATCTTTTACCAAATGCCAAGTTTCATCAGTCAAATCCATCTGCACCAGGACATATCCAGGAAAGAATTTTCTTTCGCTTTTTCTCTGCTGCCCCATACGCATTTCTACAACTTCTTCAGTAGGCACCAAAATCTTGCCGAAATACTGCTCCAAACCTTCTCTCTTGATTCTTTCCTCTAAGGCTTGCTTAACTTTATTCTCGAAATTTGAGTAGGCGTGCACAACATACCAACGTAGCGCCATCTTCCTACCCTCCTTGACCAGTCAAAAGACGCACACCCCAAAACAGGAACATATCCAGCAACCACAGAATCAAGCCAACGATAAAAACCATTCCAAACACCAACAATGTGGTACGAAAAGTCTCTTCTCGAGTCGGCCAAACAACCTTCCTGACTTCTTGCTTAGACTCCAGCACGAAACCCCAAACATTTCGCCCTACTCCCGTAGTGAGCATCATACCCACCACAACCAGCGCCACAACAACCAAACCAAGGACGCGGTATAAAAGCGGAACTTCTGAGAAATAATAGAATGCAGCTACACCAGCAACTACAAAGACAACGGAAAATACTTGCTTAACAACATCAAAAACCGATGTCGATGCTTCTACCTGAGTATTCATGTGTTATTTACTATGAAAATAGATTTGATATGCTTTAATCTGAATGGCAGGCCAGGAGGGTCTCGAACCCCCAACCCGCGGTTTTGGAGACCGCTATTCTACCAATTGAACTACTGACCTATTCAGACAAGCCTTACATAAACTGCTATATTATACTAAATAATATTATTATTCAAGTATTGATGCAACAACGCCCGCACCTACTGTACGACCACCTTCACGGATTGCAAAACGCAAACCATCTTCCATGGCGATCGGTGAAATCAGCTTTACTTTGACTGAAATATTATCGCCAGGCATAACCATTTCAACGCCTTCCGGCAACTCGACAGCACCTGTCACGTCGGTTGTTCTGAAATAGAACTGCGGACGATAGCCATTGAAGAATGGAGTATGACGACCACCTTCATCTTTAGACAAGATATAAATTTCTGAGTTAAAGTATGAATGCGGCTTGATGGTACCTTTGTGCGCCAATACCTGACCA
>scf_100011_pt425 | contig 15531 bp, 8 predicted proteins | sample Micenr1anaerobic_FD_49594 | JGI IMG/M metagenome (IMG submission 49594) | reverse complement strand
TCGACCTGGGGTAAAGAAGCCAGCGTCGACGCGCTGACCAGCGCGAACAACAGCACCGGCAAGTCTTTTTCGAAGCGTATTTTCATCTTACACTTGTACCTTGTCGTCACTCTCTTCCGCAGATTCCGCACCAGGCAGATAATCACGCTCCTGGCGTTTGCCCAACCAGTCGCCCACCGCCTGATACCCGGTCGTAAATACCGACGGACCCTTGGGCTCCATGTCGGTACGCTTGTAGGCGTAGCCGTAATAAGGGTAATACGACGATCCCTCTTTCATGTCGTTGATAATGAAGCCGTTCGGTTTCACGCCGACCTGTTGGAAACGCCTGAAGCTGACTTCCAATTCCTGCGCCGTGTAGCGGCCTTCCTTGACCACCAGGAAGGTGGCGTCGGCGTACTTGCCTATAACCGCCGCGTCGGTGGCGCCCAAAATCGGCGGCGAATCGATCACGATATGGTTATAAAAACTCTTCAACTGCTCAAGCGTCTCCTCCAGATTGCCGAGCACCAGCAATTCCGCCGGATTCAGCGCCATACTTCCCCGCGGTATAAAGTCCACGCCGACATCGGGCAGGCTGACGATAACCTCGCCCAGCGTCGCCCGGCCCGCCAACAGGTCGGAAAGCCCCGGCTCCTTGCCGACGGAAAAAGCTTCATGCAGTCGACCGTTGCGCATGTCGGCATCGATGATCAACACGCGTTTCTTGATGCTCGCCAACAATGCGGAAAGATTAGTGCTGACAAAGGATTTACCCATGCCGGGCGCAGGGCTGCTGACCATGATGACTTTGCTCGCGTCGCTGGCAAACGTCGCTTCCAGCGTTGTGCGCAGGCCGCGCAGCGACTCCACCGAAATATCGAGCGGGTCCTGGCTGACCAGAATGCCGGGTTCGCGATCCCTGCCCTGATCGATCAGGCGCGCCAACCGGCGCTGCTTTTTGCTATGCGGGATGGCGGCAAATAGCGGCAAGCCCACCTGATATTCCAGCAAGGCCGGGTAGTTATCGTGGCGCTGCAAGGAGTGTCTAAGAAACACTATCGCAGATCCCGCGCTCAATCCCAGCAAGGTGGCGATGGCTAACAGCAGGCCGGGTTTCGGCCAATACGGTTTTTCCGGAGTCACCGCAAAATCGACAATGCGCGAGTTACCCAACGAACCGGCCGCGGCAATGCGCTGCTCCTGGGCGCTGTTCAGCAACGACGTGTAAAGCTCGGTATTGACCTGCACATCCCGCGACAGGCTCACTACGTTCTGCTGAGTGCGCGGTAAATCTTTAATCCGTTTATCCAGATTCGCCAGTTTTTGGTCGATGCGTTTGATTTGCGCCTTGGTGGCCATCATGTCCGGATGAGCAGCCTCCAGATGTTGGTTCTGTTCTTCGTACTTCTGTTTGAGCTGAATGCCCAGCGTCTCCATTTCGGAGGCCTGCTTGAGCAGTATTTCAGCCTCGGCGGATATATCGACCGCGCCATGCTGCTGCCTGTAGACACTCAAGCCCTGCTCCGCTTTTTCCAAGCGTTCCTTGACCACAGGCAACTGACTTTCCAGAAAACCCAGCTTTTGCGAGGCTTCCGCAGACTCCCAATTGACGGTCGCGTTGACATAAATGTTGGCGATGTCGTTGACCGATTTAGCGAGTTGCTCCGGTTCACGGCCCTTGAGTTCGACGCTGAGAATATCGGTATCCTTGGAAACCTCTTTGACCGAAAAAGCCTTTTGCAGGTTTTCGATAGCGGCCAACGAGGTTTTCCGGGTCAACTCGAAATGAGTGCCGGGATGAGCCGCGAGTTCTTCAATTTTAATAACGGCAGGCGCAGTTTCGCCCATGTCGGCGATCAGCATTTCGCCTATCCGGCCTTCGGCCAGGACCTCATCCTTAGGCCCGAGCAAGCGAAAGCGGCCTTCTTCCAGAGCGATCAGGGTAAACGCTTTGCCCAGATAACGATCCGGCACCGTGAAGTTAGCGATTTTCATTTTTTCGCCGCCCCAGGCCCAACGGCTGAAGCCCCACCATGAACCGGCAACCCCGTCGTGAGCGTCATGCCTTCGCGCCAGCGTCTCTCCGATAAGGGGGAAATAATTGGGCGAATATTCCACCATCAGGTTCAGGTCATCGACCACCTTGCCGAGCACCGAACGGGAGCGGAGGATTTCCACCTCACGTTGCGCACGGGGATTATCGGCTTCAGTCGCAGCCCCGTTCGCCTCGCTATGTAGCGGGGCGGCGAGCAGCGCCTTGTTCTTGTCGATCCGCAACAGCGCGTCAGCCTTGTAAGTGCGCGGCGCGAGCATTAAATAGGCCGACGTCACCAGCAGGACAGCCGATAGCGCTATCAGCACGATCTTTCTGCCTTCGATCAGCAGATCGACATAATCGCGAATACTGACGCCCTGCTCTTCAATCCTGGACGGATTCAGCGGCGGGAGCTGTAGAGTAGCTTCATTCTGTGAATACATAATTTTTCCTATCCCAATCTTGTGAAAAGAAAATTCGAGTCTTGCACACCGTTACAAGCCCATGGTGGCGGCTTTCGACATAACCGACGTGAAAGATGACGGCAGGATTTGGTTCAGGACTCGGGACCACTGGGTCACGCCTGCGGTACTTACGAAAACGGTATCGTGCGCTTGCAAGTGGAACTGATCCGCTAGAATCAGCGCGTCAGGCGATTTCGCATCCAACTGGAAAATTTCCGGCTTTAGCTCTCCTGTCTTTAGCTCTCCTGTCCGAATCACATAAACCTCTTCCGCCCGCGAAGTATTGAAATCAACCCCATAGGCTTTCGCTAGCGCCTGTGCAAGCGTCAATTTGCCCTTGTTGATTTGCAGCGCCTGCTGCTTGCCGACTTCGCCCATTACGAACACCTCGTTGTCCTTGCGGTCGGAGACATTCAGCACGTCGCCGTCCTTAAGCAGCAGGTTTTGCTCAGCGCCGCCCTTTTCGTATAACCTCATAACATCGATCTTATAGAGCTTGCCATCGCGGGCCAGAGTCACGTTGCTGGTATCGGCATCCTCGGTCACGCCGCCGGCGCGGCTGATGGCTTCTGTAATAGTCAATGGCGTCTCGGTCATCGCCTGGATCCCCGGCGTTTTGACCTGACCGACCACGGCTGCCCGATGACTCTGGAAAGACAGCACCCGGACATCAAGTTTGACTTTCTTGAAGTATTTGGAAAGCCCTTGGCTCAATAACTCCCGAACCTCGTTGGCGGTTTTCCCTTGCACCGGGACGTTGCCCACGTAGGGGTAATAAAGCATGCCGTCATCTTGAACCATCTTGCCCGCCAACTCGGGGTTGATTTTCTCGCCGCCCGGATCGTTCAGTTCTGGATGTTCCCACACCGTGATTTGAAGCCTGTCATGCGGTCCGATCTTATATGCGGTCATCGGGACAACCTGAGACGGTAGTTCGTTGATCTCCCGCCGTTTCGAATTTTCCCGGTCGATAATCAGGTCTGCGGTAATCTGAGAAATCTTCGCCTTTTCCTTGATTAACTTGCCGTCTACCATCATCGGAACCTCTATATTCGATAACGGGGTGTTGTTCTCCATCTCCATGCCGGGCGTTAAGGAGCAGGCTTGCAGCAGCAAGACCGGTATCAGGGACATTGATCTAAACTGGAATCTAAACATGGCAAATGTGTTCCTATAATTATTTTAAAAGCAGGCGAAGGACGAAAGGCAAAAGGCTAAGGGCTGCGTAATTTGGAGATTGGGTTTGCCCTTCGCCTTCGCCTCAATACGCATTCTTATTGATAAAACCGGTCAGCACGGTGCGCAGCGCGATTTCCAGATCGAACCATACCGACCAATGCTGGATGTAATACAAATCGTGTTCGATGCGGCGATTCAGGTCGGTGTCCCCGCGCCAACCGTTGACTTGCGCCCAGCCGGTGATACCGGCCTTGACCATGTGCTTTTTCATGTAATTCGGCACCTGGTCCTTGAACACTTCGACAAAATCCGGGCGCTCCGGCCTGGGTCCGACCAGCGACATATCGCCGGTAAGCACGTTGATCAGTTGCGGCAATTCGTCAAGACTGGTTTTGCGCAAGAAACCGCCAAACCGGGTCGCCCGTTGTTCGCCGGGCTTTGCCCATACCGCGCCGGTTTTGGCTTCTGCATCCACCGGCATCGAGCGAAACTTCAGCATCGTGAACGAACGGTTGTTCCAGCCGACCCGTTCTTGCCGGTAAAATACCGGGCCTTTTGAACTCAGCTTGACGCCGATAGCGATCACTAACAGCAACGGACTGATCAGAACCAACAGGATCAGCGCAAACAACCTATCCATAACTTCCTTGATATAGCGGTTAATGCCGTGCAACGGAGAAACCGAGAAGTCCAAAGTCGGAATACCGGCCACCGTGTTCAAGCTGAGGAATTTACTTTGCTTGAACGCGAAACAGTCGATAACCAGGCGGATACTGACCGGCAGATGGCGCAGTTGGTATTGCGCACGTTCCGCAAGCGATTCGCCGGGAAACGCAATCCATACTTCGTCAATGGCTTCCTTGGCGACGATGGCAGCGAGGTCGTCCAATCCGCCGAGTCGCGGCAGCGAAAAATCATCCACCAAATGCCGATTTTCGGACCGGTCATCGACATAACCGATCACTTGCAAACCGGCCCAGGATGATTGGCTCAACTGTCGGCTAACCGCAACGGCCATCTGGTTTAATCCGACCAAAATGATGCGACCCTGAGACCAGCCGCGAGCACGCAACCATTGCAACACATGGGAAAGCAGGCTACGGGCGGCGAGCACGAATAACAAGCCCAGCACCCACCAGGTGACGATCCAGCGATAACTGGAACCGAACCAGAAATGCAAACGAATCAGCGCAACAATGGAGATAACCGACACGATGGCGGATACCCAAGCCCTGACGATACGCGGAATTTCCCCGCGCATCGCATCATTGCGCCAGGGGCGGTAAACCTGGCCGATTTCGAAAAAGATGATGGCCGCCAAAACACCGAGAGAGACCACTATGCGGTAATCCTGATCGATGACGAACTGGCGCAGCCAGAAATAATGGGAGACCCAAGCGGCACCGATTAGCATGGCGATATCGATAAACCGCAGCAACAGGATCACAGTGTGTCCATATTGCTTAAAGAGCCCGTTGAAGATGTTCCCTATACCGAGTGGCATATTCGTTAACCCCCTATTTTGTCTGTATCCAATGATGAACGGAAAAAACCGTCCATCCCCAAAGTCATCGCAACCGGCGTTACGCGCAGGTCGCTACGTTTGGATAAAGGTTACAGAAGCAAGATGAGGGGAATCCTGTGGGTTTAATTAAAATCAGATGAAGATCTGAATGGTTTTATGCAAGGATCAATATGCGTGATTACAGCATTTGTCCAATAGACATTAATCGTCCCAAAGGTTCTCGCATCAAACTGGGGATCCATTGGTCTAACCGTAGAGACGCGATTTATCGCGTCTCTACGGTTAGCGCTATTCCCGTGATTATCCGGAAATTCCTCAAAAGACGCGATAAATCGCGTCTCTATCGTCTGCAATAGTCTCGCCAACAAACAATGTTGTTTTATTTTATGTAAGATCTGATATGGAAAACGTGCAAAAGCTTTGGGGACGATTAATATTTAACAGCGCCAGTACCCTACGGGGCTGGGCTATCGATTGATTTGGTATAGATAATCACAACAACCCATTAGCCAGTCCATCAAGTAAATACTTTCTAAGCTGCCTTTCGCCGCACATGACATAAAGTATATATATCTCACGCGGTCACGCCTGCAGATTTTTCAAATAGCTGGAATTTTGGGTTTAAAAGTGTTTTTACTTGCTCCTTGAAAACAGATTTCACCTTATCAAGGCAGTCGTCAATGGCTTCTGTTCGGCGACAACTATTCTGACACGTGGGGTCAACATCGGAATTTTTCCAGGTTGAAGCGTAGGGTTATTGCTTTTCAATCGCCTATTTCCGTTGTTTAAACCGGTAGGAGTCATTGCCGGTTTCGAGAATATCGCAGTAATGGGTAATGCGATCCAATAAGGCTGTGGTCATTTTCGCATCACCGAACACCTGCACTCATTCGGCAAAATTAAGATTGGTCGTGATGATCAGCGACGTTTTCTCATACAGCTGACTGATCAGATGAAACAGCAAAGCGCCACCGGACTCAGGGAATGGCAGGTAGCCAAGTTCATCAAGGATAACCGCATCGATATGTATCTCAACTGCTTGGCCAAGTTTCCAGCCTTGCCCCATTGTTTTTCCTTTTCCAGTTTGATTGACGAGATCGACCGCGTTGTAGAAGCGAATGCGTTTTCCTTGATGGATAGCCGATACGGCCAAAGCGGTCGCCAAATGGGTTTTTCCCGTGCCCGTACCACCGACCAAAATCAGGTTGTGCGCCTGATCCATGAAGCTGGCCGTCGCCAATTGTTCAATGCGGGATTGCTTCACGGGTGTTTCGCTCCAGTCAAAATGGATTAAGTCGTGATAAACATCTGCCGGCTATACGTCAGCCGGAAATGAGCAACCTTGATGGTTTGCGACACGCCGCCTAACATCACGACTTCATGACGCCAATCAAACTGGCAGGTCTCTCCGGCTGGAAAAACCAGCGGCACAAAGACTTGTGTCATGGCCGGACGGTGGCCGGCTTGCTATTTCCAGTTCAGCACAAACCGTTGAACAGGACCATACGAACCTTGATAGCCTACCACCTGCAAGCATTCAAACAACCGTTGTGCCGTCCGACATTGACGTTTCGGCAGTTTTGCATCCAACACCAGCCAATCGGGTAATTGCGCTTGAAACTCACCCAACTTGGGCGCGGGTTGATGCTGACGCTGATAATTGGGTTCCGCTTGAGCTTTTAACGCTTTGCGAACCGTAGGTCGAGAAAGTGTAAGACTGCGCGCAATTGAGCTGATGCTCTCGCCGCTCACAAAATGACGCCGTCTGATTTCGGCTATAAATTCCATCGATAACACCCAGGGTAACTCCGGTAAAAATACCGGATGATTGCACACTATCGGGGTGGTAATTTTTCAATGTTGATTTCCCCGATTCCCTGGTAAGTTTTGCAGGGTGATTAACACCTGAGGTAACCCTACGTTAAACATCTGCCCGCATTAGTAGTGGGGCTAGGAGTTTTAAAAACCGGGAAATTTCAGTTAAAAAAGTTATTTGGGTTATAGCTCCAGGCCCATATTTTTTTACTTTTCTATTTATTTTGTCTTCAAAATCTCTCCATGATCGATACGCATTTTTGCTATTTTTTACATTTTTGGTTTGAGCTTCGACATATCCCGGTTTTTTCCATCGATTTACAGTTATGTTTTGAGGGAAAATATTTTTTATATCTGTACCGCTACCACCATTTTGCATCCCTACGATATGTCCCGCATCCCATTTTTCTCCCTTAACTTTTGGGTTTTTACTTTAATGAATCTCGTTTTATCGATACCATTATCGCTTTTGTATTTAATTTTTAATGTAACCGTTTTTGGAATATATGTGCTTGGGTTATTTGCAAACTTTCTCGTTTTCTCGCTGGTAGCCGTTCCCTTCCCCTTTCCCAAATTAGATGTACATTTGGTGTTATGAACCAACACCTGCTTATCGCTGTCGCCAGCGAAATAGGTGTGCGCCTCTGCGACCTCGAAGTTATAAACACGCGTTGGAGTGTCATTCGCCGTTACCTTGCTTACCGGATGTACCTGACCGTCTTTGTCTCGTAATAGATCGCCCTGCTTTAGCAGGTAAGCCTTTACCCAGCTATCGGACTGAGTCCAGAAAGGATGCTCACGGGTGGTGACGAGGGTCTTGCCTTCGATCTGTACGTCAATGATATCGTGGGCTTCGCGTTGGTGCAGCGCCAAAACCGGGTAGGTGCCAACCGTCCCATTTTCTGACTTCGCCCAAACCGAATCGCCTGTACGGATTTTTTCAATATCTTGGGTGCCGTTTGGCGTAGCGATTTGCGTGCCTGCTGCGAAACTGAAACAACTCATTTCGTCGGATGCGCTGAGCAGTGGCTCATTCTCGCTGCTACTCTCGGCTATGCTTAAAGCGCGGTTTCTCAGCGCCCCCGCGCCACCTTCAGCTAAGCTTTCTCCACCGCGCGCCATCATTCGACTGGCGCTGCCGGCCAGAGCGCCGGCGCCTACGCCTATACCTGCTGTCAGGCCGCCAAATGCACCACCCATCAAACTTGCCTCGGCAATGTCCTTCGGGCTGCCTCCGCCTAATGCTGAGTATGCTGCGCTTTCTCCGGCCCCACGGCGATTGAGCCGGCGATGCCTGTTGCGACACCTGTTTCAAAAGCGGCGGCGCCAATGGCGCCACCGGCTGCGCCAATCGTTGCTCCTGCAAAGATTCCGGCATAGGTATTACCTTTGCGCCAATCCCAATGCGATGGATCCATTTCGTGATTGACTGCGGATCCGCCAGTATAGGCGCCGGCGACGACGACTGCTGCCAGTATCAGTAGTTGGACGAATTCGCCGTCTGGATCGGCTAAAGAGAGTGGATCGTTGCCCACATAAGTGTATGGGCTGGCAAACTGATTTCGCGGATCAGGCTGGAGAAAGCGCCCAAGCGTGGGATGTTCATAACGCGCGCCTAAATAATTGAGCCCAACCGTTTGATCCAGCTCAGCACCGGTAAATTTAGGACGAAAATCGTTGGGGCCAGAACTCCGGCTTTGGTCGATGTCTCCATAGGGTAAATAAGCCACCACGGAACTTTCTTGCCCCACGGCGTCGGTTACTAATACCGAGCTTCCCAGGGTATCCGTGTTGAAATAAAGATCACCGACTACCGGCAAGCCGCCGCCTGCGCCCAAATTAGCGGCGGTTTGAACCGGCCAGGTTGCAGTCAAGAAGGTCGCCATGACCCAGGGAACGGTCGCAGCCCTCCAGGCAGCATAGTTTCCGCCACTTGCATCATACGAAAGCTTAGCTTGCTTCGTTTTATGTCCCAGCCACAAGCTGACGATCAATGTCAGCAACAGTATCATCCAAAACAAATGGGCGAGGGATAGCTCAGACAATAAGGAGTCGATGCTGCTGATTGTGGCTTTGACGGGGGGGCGCCAAAAGTGCTGGCTCAGGACTTGTGTATTGATCCCCAAACCGGCTAAGCCGGCGGTAGCCTGATCCGTCGGAGCGTTTACTGTTGAAGCGGCGATGCGGCCATCCGGCCCGCTGATGTAGCGGGTATAGAGCGTTTGACCGTTACTGATCGTTACATCGAAATCAGCCGAGACATACAGTGATATAGCTCCTGAAGCATCGGTACGTTTCAGGCGGTTGCCGGCAAAGTCATAAAGATAACTTGTTTGTGCTGTACCGTTCAGTTTGACGTTATCGAGATTGCCACCAGTGTTATAGTTGTAATTCCAGTTAGCGTTTGTCCAGTTCAAGGTGCTGACGTTGCCCGCTCCATCATGTCCAGCTACCAGGCCATTGCTTGCCCCGGCCAGATGGTTGGTGTTGGGCGCATAGGTATAGGTGATGCCATCCTTGAGCGTGATGTTGCCTGCGCTGTCGTATGCATAATCAAGCGTACCGTAAGGGCCTGTCGCTTGTTTGAGCCAGCCCATTGAATCGTAGGTGTAGGTATTGCTTTCAGCTGGACTGCTGCCGTGAACCGCGTTTGATGTAGCGAACTGGCCAACCTTATTCCAGCTGTATGAGGCGTTATAGCGGGCGGTGCCGCTTGCTGTGAGACTCATGGACTTGGGGCGGGCCATGCTTTCAGCATAGGAATAATAATCGAAAACTGTATTTGTACCGTTGCCGAAAGCGGCGTTGATCACTTGGTTTTGGGCTGAGTAACTGGAATAGTTTGCAATTTGGCGTGAGCTGGCTTGCGCACTATCCTTGAAATATTGGGTAGTAAGGTTGCCGACAGCATCGTAGCTGGTATTCAGTACCGCGTTGTCTGGGTAAATCAGCTGCGTCAACAAGCCTGTAGGAGCATAGTCGTAAGACTCTGTATAGGTATGTCCATCAATAAGCAGTGATTCTTGCTGCACTTCGCCATAGGGCGTATAGGCAAAGTTTTGCGTCGCCGTCGGCATGACCACTTGCGTCAGTTGACCTAAGCCATTCAGGGCAGTTGTACTGTCATAGGTATAAGAATAGGCATAGACTTGGCCATTTACGCTGGTAGATTGCTGTAAAACCCGGCCCAAAGCGTCATAAGTGTAAGCGATGGATTTATTGTCCGGCGATTGAATAGTGGTCAGCAATCCTTGAGTATTGTAAATAAAATGTTTTTCACCGGAGTCTGCGCTGGTTGATGCGATCACTCTTCTTAGCGAATCATAATTAAAGGTGGTGACGTTACCGTTTGGGCCGACGCTTTGGCTGGTTTGTACTAATGGGTCATATTGCTTAGTTGTCGTGCCGCCATTGCGGCCTACGGTTTTAGTGACAGCTTCGCGCACGGAACGATAGACCGTGTTACTGCGTTCATCCGCAGTGCCACGGGCAAGCGTACTGAGTACCTGGAGCTCACCTTTAATATAATCTATATTTTGTACCACACCATCTGGCTGAGTGAGCTTGATGGGGCGGCTAAAGCTATCGTACGCATAGGTCATCCAAGAGGCGGCTGCATCCACGAAGTGCGGATATGAGTTTTGCGATAAAAGGCCAAGATTGTTGTAAGTTTGTTCAGCCACAACCTCTTGACCACCTATCGGACCCGACTGAATTGCACGCATAGATCTGCCCAGCCCATCGACATAAAGCCGCGAGTATGGCCAAGTGGTGGGATCGGCACCGGACCAATCGTGCCGTTCGCGCGTCTCGACATAGGAGCCGCTACTGTCTTGGCTGTATTGGATAGTGCTCAATAATTCGCTGGCTAGACCTGAATTACTGCTGGGCAGTGGCCCGTACGTCTTTATCTGGCGGCCAAAGCCGTCGAATTCGTTTTATTTGGTTGCCGTTCGCATCGGTTTCGATCAGTACATTGCCGAAGCCTGCGTCATAGCTCATTTGCGTGGTTAGCTGCAAACCGCTTGAAAGCACGGGGGATGTCACCTGAATGACGAAGCGCTTGGAGGTGTCCAAGGTCAAGCGAGTGGTATTGCCCGCCCAATCGGTCATGCTGGTGACGTTGCCGAAGCCGTCGTAGGTTTCGCTTTGTGTCAGCCAAACGCTGTTTTGATTATCCCAAGCATCAAGCGCGGTAGGGTTTAGGTTGGTGTCATAACCGGTACGATCCCAAATAAGGTCGGTTGTGTTATTCCAAGCGGTGCTTGGCGATTGCAAGAAAGTGCGGCAACTCGACGCAGTTCGCGTCGTGCGATGGCTTTGTATATAGCCAAGTCGCCATTGCGTTGTGTCATTGAGATAAACCCAGCAATCGTATACATCGTCCGATGGGTCGTTGGTTTGGCCTAGGTCTTGAATCAGTGAGGCATTGCCATACGTGTCGTATTCGTATTTTTTTCATAGACGTAATCGGCGCTACCTGCGGTATAGGTTGAAGATTGTTCCGATAGGGGCAGTACTACAGCGACATTGGTATAAGGCTTGATCACTGTAGGCGTAAAGGTGCTTTTTGTCATCAAGCCGCCATTACTGGCAAACTGGCTCACTTGATCGATGAAGCCGACGATGGGGTAATTTTGGGTATAATGGGTTAGTGAATAACTTTTGTCGGCCACTGTCGTGCGTTTGATTTGTTGAAATCCAAGCCAACGCCGCAAATCTACCTGGGTGCGAGCGCCTTGATATAGGTATGTAAATGCATAGTTCGCACCTTTGCCGTCAAATTGTGTGTAGTTTTCGACTAGATAAAGCGGCGTGCGAACATCCAGAACGGGGTAAGTGGCAGGATCGCCGTTCAGATAGATCGCGTTATTCGTCATCGGTTGATAACTGAAACTGGCACCGCCACCAAGGCCATTGGTTGCAGAAGTAAGCAAATCTGGAAAGCCTGCTTTATGCACCAGAACGGATTGCGTACCCGTTGCAGAATCGGCACAACTCAGGTCAGCCAGCGCATCGCCATTGAAGTCGCTATTGCCCGCGCTAAAAGCCGAATTTTGACACCATCCAGTCTTCAGTAACCCATCTCCCGCGCTATTGGGGGACTTCAGTAAGGTGCCGGTTGAAACAAGCAGAGACTGACGTCCGCTCGTTTCATGGCAGAAGGCATCTGCTAGACCATCGCCATTGAAATCCCCCCAATCAAGCGTGCTGCCGGACGCGCTACACCAGCCGCTTTTCACTACGCCGTTGGCATCGTTATTGGGGCTGATGACGCTTTTACCAGTTGAAAGCAGCACCTCAATGACACCTGATGAAACTCGACAGCTCAAATCTGCCAGCCCGTCGCCATTAAAGTCCGTTGCGCCCACCGTATCGCTGGCGCCTGTACACCAATTGCTGCGCAGCAATCCGCGCGCATCTTGGTTGGGGCTGACCAATTGCTTTCCGGTTGACACCAGGACTGATTGCGTACCATGGTCATGACAAAATAGATCGCTTTGCCCGTCGCCGTTAAAATCGCCCCAAGAAGTGGTGGCCCCCGTAGCCGCGCAAAAACCTGTGACAACGGTGCCGGTGGCGTTACTGTTCGGGCTCTTCACGTCAGTGCCCAATGAGATCAGCACACGGTGATCACCGTTGGCGCAGTCGCAGGCCAAATCGCCGCGAGCGTCCCCATCGAAATTGGTGAGTCGCACTTGGCATTGCGCTGACGCATCGCACCACTGTGTCGGTACATTTAGTTTGCCGTCAGCTTGATTATTGGCGCTTTTTACATCGGTGCCGGTTGAAAGCATTGCTTTAAAAGTGGATGCGCCGGTGGAGCAGACCAGATCAGTTTTGCGATCACCGTTGAAATCAGTCCAACCCAACATGACCTGACTGCCGATACACCAGTTTGTGGGCAGATTTAACTTGCCTGTTGCCTGGTTGTTTGGACTTTGAGCTATAGTGCCCGTCGAAACCAGCACAAAGGCTGCGCCGCCCTGGGTGCAAAGCAAGTCTGGACGTCCATCCGAGTTGAAATCGGCATTGGCGACAATAGAATCATTGCCTTTACAAAAGTTTGAGGCGACTGCGCCGCTGGCATTGTTATTGGGCGATTGTATGTCACTTACCGCCTGCTGCCAGGTAAAGTTGGTTGGGCCGAGGCATTCGCCGGTGCGCGCCGAGCATGCCTTGACACTGGAAAGCAGGCTGCGCGATGTCGTATTGCTGATGCTGTAAGCAAAGTTGTAGTTGAGCACATCGGCAGAGTCCGTGCGGGTATGGATAGCTGATAAACGCTTGCTCATCAGGAATTTTTGCCCGCCAAGATAGCGCGGCAGGGCGTCAGGGCGTGTTTCGTATTCGAAGCTGACTTCGCTGCCGCCTTGCGTGATGCCGCCTGTAGTATTTTCCGTGTATAACACGCGCTGCGGCAGATTTTGTAAGCCATCCGCTGTAAAAGCATATTCAACGCGCACGGCATTGCCGTTGAGATCCGTCGAGCGGGCAATCTGCCAGCTGATAATTGTAGCGGCTCCCGCCACCGGCGGACGTGAGTCTGCGCTCGTACCAAAATCAAGCGTCCAACCGTCTTTGTTCGTGGCGGTAAAGTAACAAGGCCCATTGCCGCAGGTGCCGTGAGCGATGATTCGGGTCCAGGTTTCGCTTTCGGTGTGGTATTGGGAGCCATCTTGACCATAACTGCCGCTAATGACGATCAAGCGAGTGCCGTCCAGGCAAAAGCGATCTTGCAGTGTGAAATTTACCGAGCTGATATAGCCATCCAGCGGTAAGGTTGCGCCACAGCGACTGATGGACGATAAGCCGGTCAGCGACATTCCTAAGCCAAGCAAGCCGTCGCCTTGTTGATTGTTGTATTGCACTGAAAGTGCGGGTTGCATGCCGAGAATGCCGGGGGGTACTTGTATCGGCAGTTGGAAAGTGCTTCCTCCGAGAGAACTCACCTCCGTCGTGGCGCTCAATGAGCCGGTCAAATTAGCGCTGTGTGCCGTAGGGGCCAAACCGAGCCATAAACAAACTAATAAAACCAGTTGCGCTAAAGCGTTAAGACGAAGTGAGTTCATAATATTTCTTGTCGGGAGAAAGTCGGATTTTGCAACCCGACCTGTAGTGCTGGGTGATGAAGCAGTTAAATGGTGTTTCCATTAACCGTTAGTACGCCTTTGTTGTTGCCGTTGCTGCCATTACTGCCGACATCGGAACCGGCGCTTCCTGGTTGACCGGCGCTTCCTGCATGACCGCCACCGCTTCCGCCTTTACCGGCGGCCCCGCCTAGACCAAGTGTCCCTGCATTGCCTTTACTGCCGCCCGTTCCAGTGTTGTTGCTGGCAATCACCGTGCTAGACGCATTGGCTGCTGTATAGGTGATGCTTACAATGCCGCCATCGCCGCCGTTTCCGCCACTTGCTGATGCCCCGCCGTTGCCGCCGTTGCCGCCGTTTCCTCCATTACCGCCGGTGCCGCCCTGCGCCCCGCCACACATCTTGCTATTGCCGCCGTTGCCGCCATTACCGCCCTGTTGACCCGCTGCACCGCTGCCGCCGTTGCCGCCGTTGCCGCCACGGTTTGACACGGTTAAGTTGCCGGTGAGGCTTGCGATGCTCACCGTTACAGAAGGCCCGGTAAGGGCGGAATTGCCGCCATTAGTGCCGTCAGCCCCATTGGCGCCATTCGCACCTGATGAGCCGCCTCTAGGATAATGAGCCACGCCAGTACCGCCATTATTGCAATCCGTACTGGCACCATTTTTACCGTTATCTGCTTGAACTAGAGTTGCAGTCGTGATTCCGGTCGCACCATCCATGCCATGCACGGTGAGTATATTGGCAGCATCCGAGACGCCGCCTGGAATGATAGTCATGGAATTGCAGCTGAATGCGCAATTCGTCGAGATATCGATATAGCCACCGTCCTGAATGGTAATCGCACCGAAGGTGGTTTGATCTCCAGCATCATTGATGATGAGTGGATTAGTATTTGTCACAGTCATGTCGGTCATTTATAAACTCCAGAATTAAAAATTAGGTTATTTCCTGTTTCAAAAAAACAAACTATCAAACAAATAAAAACAGTAATCCCTAAACTTACACCAAGTGAAGAGGATGCGTGGGCTGCGTTATGTATTAGATTTTCTGCAATTGAGAAATTAGATTTCTTTATGAAAATCGAAAAATAAATTGATTTTTTGCTGCGCATCAAGGAATGCTAGGCGGCTGTGAGCATAGCATGATCGGTAAATTAAGAATGTAGTCCCAGGATTAAATTCAAGTAGTCTTATGCCTATAGTGTTGAACTATCAGCAACCAATTATTAATTCCAATTTTACTTATCCGGCCGAATAGCCGCATGAATGAGTTGCTGTTGTGATTGACACCGGATCATTTGAATCGATAAATCAGAAATTGCCTTAATGAGAGGCGAGGATGACCGCCTGTGTTTATTAATCTCATCGGCGTTAATGAACAAGGCGAGAAACGACTTGTTAGCCCTGTCAGACGGTTATCGTGACCCGCAGAGCTGCG
>scf_100011_pt340 | contig 15541 bp, 18 predicted proteins | sample Micenr1anaerobic_FD_49594 | JGI IMG/M metagenome (IMG submission 49594) | reverse complement strand
GAGAAAACCATGCAAGCTATGGAATTCGAAACGCATCTGGAAAATGGCTTGATTCACTTACCTGTTTCTTACCAGCCCGTAGGATGTGCTGAACAAAGTGAAGCGCATCAATCGCGAACGATGCGGTTCCTATCGTCACCACATCCTACCCACTCCGCACATCTTACGGTCTTGATGTATTAGAGGCGGCCTAACCAGTAGTCGGGTCTGCGCCGCTTGTGTGCAATGGCAAGGATTTGAACGACACCCTCGACATCTCGAAAAATAACATTGAAGGGAAACCGTTTGAGAAAAATACGCCGAATGTTGGGTTTGCGTTCAATACGGTAACGATGCGGCGCATGGACAACGTTTGCCATAAGTTCCTCTAGCTCAGCAAGATACGCAACGCCAAGACCCGGCTGTCGAGATTCAAAAAACGCGATGGCTTCAAAATGTTCTGCTTCAGCGCCGGGATGAAAGTAATAACTCACCGCAATAATGCCCGCGCTTTGCGGCTAACTTCTTCGGCGGGGATAAGCTGTACAAGCCCCTGATCTATTTCTGCCGCCCTACGCTCCGCCTCGTCAAGCCATGCCTGCTCAATTTCAGGTTCAGACATATCTTCAAGGCTTAACAATAGCTTATGAGCGAGCTTGGCTCTATCCGATACAGGCAGGTGCAAAGCTTCGCGTTCAATTGTGGTTGGGTCCATAGTTCGCAATCGTTTGATTAAGAATGGCACTAAAGCTATCAGAGCTCGGTAAGGTATGCAACTGAAAACAGAAAAGTCGGGCTTATGCCCGACTTTTCTAAGCTTTATTTAACTGCATTCCCCATCTGAGAGCTGGAACAGATTTGTATTAACCCGAAGGGCGTTAGGCAATATAGCCTGACGTGAATCCATGCCGTATTAGTCAGTCGTAAATAGCAGTGTCCATCACTCCTGAATGACAGATTTAGCCTGAAGATCTGCATGGTAGGACGACCGAACCATCGGTGCGCTGGCGACTTGCTTAAACCCCAGGGCCTTGGCAACTGCGCCGTATTCATCGAATTGTTCGGGGGTGATGTAGCTTTGAACGGGCAAATGGGCTTTGCTGGGTTGCAGGTATTGGCCTATGGTCAGCATTGAGCAGCCGTGGGCTAATAAATCTTTCATGACTTGATGGACTTCGTCCGGCTGTTCGCCTACGCCGAGCATCAGGCCCGATTTGGTGGGGACTTGCGGTTGGGCTTGGTGAAATTGGTGCAGTAAATTTAGCGAGCCTTGGTAGTCGGAGCCGGGGCGGACTTGTTTGTACAGCCGGGGGACGGTTTCCAGGTTGTGGTTGAACACGTCGCAGGGATGTTCGGCTAATAGGGCTATGGCTTTTTCGATGCGTCCGCGAAAGTCGGGTACTAGAATTTCTATTTTGGTGGAGGGCGTTTGCTGGCGGATTTTTTCGATACACTCGGCAAAGTGTCCGGCGCCGCCGTCTCTTAAATCATCGCGGTCTACCGAGGTGATGACTACGTACTTCAAGGCCATGACCTGTATCGCATCGGCCAGGTGTTGTGGTTCGTCTTTGTCCAGCGCCAGCGGCTTGCCATGTGCGACATCGCAAAAAGGGCAGCGGCGGGTGCATAAATCGCCCATGATCATGAACGTGGCGGTGCCGTGCTGAAAACACTCTCCCAGATTGGGGCAGGCGGCTTCTTCGCAAACGGTATGCAGGTTGTTTTCGCGCAGCAGTTGCTTGATGCGGGTGACTTCATCGCTGGCCGATATTTTTATGCGTATCCATTCGGGTTTGCGCAATGTCGTTTCGGCAGGTTCCACTTTGATCGGGATTCTTGCCAGCTTTTCGGTGTTGCGCTGGTGAGATTCGGGCGTGGAACGGGAGGGCGCTTGATAAGTCATTTTTGTAATGCCGTAATGAGTGCTTGGGTAACAGGAATGGCGAGTTCAGCATTGCTGACAGTCACGCCCAGATCGGCCAGTTGGGTAACCTCAAGTCCTGAATAACCGCAGGTATTGATATGGTCGAAAGGGCGCAAATCCATGTGGTTGTTGATACTCAGGCCATGATAGCTGCAATTTCTTTTAATGCGCAGGCCGATGGAACCGATTTTTTTGTTATCTACGTAAACGCCGGGGGCGTCGGCTCTGGCTACGGCGATAATGCCGTGTTGCGCCAAGGCGAAGATCATGGCTTGTTCCAGTGTGGTGACCAGTTGGCGGACGCCGAGATTCAGCCGTTTAATATCGATCAGGGTATAAATAATCAGCTGGCCGGGGCCGTGATAGGTCACTTGTCCGCCACGGTCGGAATTAATGACCGGAATCGCGCCGGTATTCAGCAGATGCTCACGCTTGCCGTTTAAGCCCAGCGTATAAACGGGAGGATGTTCGGTGATCCAGATTTCATCGGCGGTTTCTGCCTCGCGATTTTGGGTAAATCGCTGCATGTCTTGCCAGGTGGATTCATAGGGCTGAATGCCCAGGTTACGGATGGTTATCGGCATGAGGCGACGTTGCGCTGCAACGACTCTACAAAGCCATCAAGACATGCGGATGGTCGGTTAAATCCTGATAAATAGCATCCAGTTGCTGCTTGCTGGATGCTTCTATGATTACGGTGACGGCGATGTAATTGCCGTCTTTGCTGGGGCGTGTGGTCACGGCGTTTTCGTTAATGTCGGTAACATGGCGACGCACGATTTCTATAACCAGCAGGTCGAGTTCCAGATCGGTTTTGCCCATTGCCTTGATCGGGAATTGGCAGGGAAATTCTAATAGGGTTTCTTCGCTCATGGTCGTGATTGCTTGTAAGCCTGGAATAATTGATTCATGATTCGCCATATGGGGCCGGGTTTGCCGTTTGCAATGGTTTCATTATCAAGTTGAACAACCGGTACGATTTCCCGTGTAGAGCTGGTTAACCAAATTTCGCTGGCTGTTTTTAAGGCATCCAGTGAAATGATGTCTTCACTGTAGGGAATGTTGTTTTCCCTGGCGATTTCCAGAATGACATCGCGGGTTATGCCCGGCAATATTTCCGCGCCTTGCGGCGGTGTAATCAGGATGCCGTCAATGACGGCAAATATATTACTGGCGGCGCCTTCGGTCACATAGCCGTCTTTAACCAGGATGGCTTCGGCACACCCTTTTTCTACAGCCTGTTGTCTGAGCAAAATATTGGCCAGCAGCGTGGTGGCTTTAACGTTGCACAATTCCCAGCGGCTGTCATCGACGCTGATGGCTTTTACTCCGGAATCCAGATTTGCAAGCGGCACGATGTTTGAGCACATCGCGAACACGGTAGGCGTAACGTTTTCCGGAAAAGTGTGGTCTCTTTTGGAATCGATGCCACGGGTAATTTGCAGGTAAATATATTGATCCAGGCCGGTATCCAGCAAGGGCGTCAGGATTTCCAGCCATTGCGCCCGGTCATGCGGGTTTGCTAAACGTATCGAAGACAGGCTGTTTTCCAGCCGTTCCATGTGTTCCTGAAAGTGAAACAACGAACCCGAGTAGGACGGGATTACTTCATAAATCCCGTCGCCAAACAAAAAGCCGCGATCCATAACCGATACTTTTGCATCGGCTAACGGCAGGTACTGGCCGTTTAAATAGACGGTTTTATTGTCCATCCGGTTTCTCCAGCATCATCATGGCACTGTCATAGATTCGCTGGAAAATATTACCTTGTTCTACCGATTTCAGGGCGATCAGGTCTTTGTTGGCGACCACTTCATTTTTAAGTGTGACGTTGACCGTACCCAGTTTTGTGCCTTCTTTAACCGGCGCGGTAATTTTTTATCAATGTTGATAACGGCTTTTAAGTCGTTGTAATGGCCGCGGGGAATCGTGGCATAAAGATCTTCGGCCAAGCCAAGTTGCAGGTTTTTAGTGTCGCCTTTCCAAACTCTTGCTTCGGCCAGGGAGGTTTTTCCTTGATACAGTTTGTGCGCCTCAAAAAACGAAAGCCGTAGTTGAGCAGGTTCTGGTTTTCGTTAGCTCTGGCGTTGGGGCTGCTGGCGCCCATCACCACGGAAATCAGGCGCATGTCGTTTCTTAACGCGGAAGCGACCAGGCAATAGCCGGCGGCATCGGTAAATCCGGTTTTAATACCATCCACTGTCTCATCACGAGAAAGCAGCTGATTGCGGTTGTGCTGAACGATGTTGTTGAAGGTGAATTCTTTTTGTGAAAACCAGCGATAGTAGTCGGGAAATTCCTTGATTAAAGCCTGGCTGAGTATGGCCAGATCGCGGGCGGTGGTGTAGTGGTTGTCGATGGGTAAGCCATTGCTATCCTGGAAATGGCTGTTTTTCATGCCCAGACGTTCGGCATGTTGATTCATCATGTCGGCAAAAGTGGTTTCATCTCCGGCGATATGTTCGGCCAAAGCAACGCTGGCATCGTTGCCGGATTGAATGATGACGCCTTTTAACAGGTCTTCAACTTTGACCTGATTGCCGACTTCAATAAACATACGTGAGCCGGGCGTTTCCCAGGCTTTTTGGCTGATAGTGACCAGGTCGTCTAAATGTAAGTGGCCATTGCTGATTTCCCGAAACACCACATAAACAGACATAATCTTGGTGAGACTGGCGGGGGCAAGCTTAACATCGGCGTTGTTTTCTGCCAGTACTTTGCCGGTGTCATAGTTCATTAATATGTAGCCGCTGGCAGCAATGGTGGGCGCTGCCGGGGTCGTGATTTCGGCGTCTTCTGCGTTTGCCGCGGTCGTGGCAATCAACAAACTAAAAAATAATAAAACGGGAAGATTTTTAAAAAGGATCATCGCTCTCTAATGGGGGTGGACTCAGAAAAACATGAGTTTATTGTATCATGGAGATTTGTTTTTGATCGGTTTCAGTAACAAATTGGGTTGCTGTTATACCCAGTTTTGCCAGCTGTATATTCAGCTTGTGGACACTCTCCGGTGATTTGATAGGTCCCATTTGGACCTTGTAGAGTGTAGCGCCTTGGTGTGTTGAGGGTAGTATTTCAGGCTGAGGCAATTGATGGGCGGCAATTTTGTTTTGCAATTTCAGCGCCTTATTTTTGTTGCCGAAGGTGCCTACTTGTAAATAGACGCTCTTGTCTTGTTGTTCCGCTGCATTTTGCAGTTGCGCTAACGCTTGTTCGGGGGCTATCGCCTTGATTTCAACGGCTCCTGTTCCCGCCTGTTCAAGGTCCAGTTTTTGGGCGGCAGCGTAAGACAGGTCCATTACGCGGTTACCATGATAAGGGCCCCGGTCATTGATGCGGACAATGACGCTACGCTGATTTTCCAGGTTGGTGACGCGAGCGTAAGATGAAATCGGCAGTGTTTTGTGAGCGGCGGTCATCGCATACATGTCGTATATTTCGCCGGATGCGGTTTTTTTGCCGTGAAAATCGGGGCCGTACCATGAGGCTACGCCTTGTTTCAGGTAACGGACAATGCGGGGTAATAGATTTTCTTCTTCGTCGGAGGTGGGGGCGGTATCGGAACTACCGATGTTTAATCTTGAATGATGCCTGGAGGGGGCAGTTGTAACCGATGTTGGGCTTGAGATGTCGCTGGTTCTTACTTGTTCGGTGGTACAACTGCATAAAACAAAAATTAGGAGTAACGGTATGATCTTGTTCATGGGAATGAGCCTTTTTTATTTAAAATAGATAGGCTTAACTGATAAACGGCCATGGCATATAAAGGACTGTGGTTGTAGCGGGTAATGACATAAAAATTGTCTAATGCCGCCCAGAGTTCTTTGCCTTGTTCTTGCTGTTCAAAGCTAAGCAGTTTCACTTTACTGTCTAAAGGTAATTGCCTCGATGTAATTAAGTTGAGTGATTCTAACTCGGCAACCCTTAAATCAGGCTTAAGGTTATTGTTGAGAACTGGTTCATAGTTTTTGTATTTAGCTGTAACGGGAACAGCAATAGCTTGACCGGTTTGCCAATGATGTTTGGCAAAATAATTGGCGACGCTGGCTATGACGTCGCTGTTGTCGTGCCAGATGTCGCGGCGATTATCGTTGTCGAAATCAACGGCGTAAGCCCTGAAACTGCTGGGCATAAATTGCGGCAGCCCCATGGCGCCTGCGTATGAACCTACTGGATCGGCGGGGTTAATATGTTCGTCGCGGCAGAGCAGCAGGAAGCTTTCAAGTTCACCGAGAAAGAATTTGCTGCGCGGCGGATAGGCAAAAGCCAGGGTAGACAGGGCGTCGATGACGCGATGGTTGCCGGTGTTTTTTCCGAACAGGGTTTCAACGCCGATAATGGCGACAATGATTTCGGCCGGAACGCCGTATTGTTTTTCCGCGGCCGCCAGCGCGGGGGCATTGTCCCGCCAGAATTGCACGCCTGCGTCGATACGCGCTTCGGTCAGGAATATTTTGCGGTATTTATACCAGGGCAAGCCTTCCGAGGGTGAGGAGATTCTTTTGAGTATGTCTGGCTTAATCTCGACTGTTTCAAACAAATCATCAAGTTCTGCTTCATCGAACTGGTGCTTTGTGACCATTTGCTCGATAAAGGTATGAACTGATTCGGTGTCTTTTATGTTGCCGGTGCAGGAGATGAGTAAGAGGCACAAGGCGAAGGGCGAAAGGCGCAGGGCGCAGGGGATGCTTCTGAGCCGGTATATAAGGTTGTATTTGTGCATCTTTTTAGCCTTGTGTTAGAGCTTGTGTGGGATTCATAAGTGAGACAGAAATGTTAAGGTATCAATCGAAGACACAAAGGCCCACAATTTTTAGCCTTTAGCCTTTAGCCTTTAGCCTTTAGCCTTTAGCCTTTAGCCTTTAGCCCTTCGTCTTTCGCCTGCTGTTACGAATGCGGCAGGAATTTTTTATGGGTATGAATCGACATAAGAATGCCGAAACCGGCCAGCAACGTTACTATCGAGGTGCCGCCGTAACTGATTAAGGGTAACGGAACGCCGACCACAGGCAGTACGCCGATGACCATGCCGATGTTGACAAAAACATAAACAAAAAGGTAAAAGCCAGGCTGCTGGCGAGTAACCGGCTGTAAGTGTCCTGAGCCTGCGAGGCAATATACAGGCAGCGGCTGATGATAAGCAGGTACAAGGTCAGCAAGCCTAAGCAGCCGAATAGCCCGAACTCTTCAGCGAAGACTGCAAAAATAAAGTCGGTGGAGCTTTCCGGTAAAAAGTCCAGTTCCGACTGGGTACTGCCCAGCCAGCCTTTGCCATAGATGCCGCCGGAGCCGATAGCGATTTTCGATTGGATAATATGGTAGCCCCTGCCCAGCGGGTCGGCTTCCGGGTTTAGAAAGGTGAGCACCCGGTCGCGTTGATAAGGGCGCATAAAATGCCAGAGTATCGGCGTCAGTCCTGCCAGTGTGGCGGAGATTGCCAGTATGAACCGCCAGGAGAGACCGGCAAAAAACAGTACGGCGGCGCCGGAGCTGGCAACCAGTAACGCGGTGCCCAAGTCAGGTTGTTTGGCGATCAATAAGGTCGGAACAACGATCAGTATGCTGGCTATCAGCAATTGTTTGGGTTTGGGCGGCAATGCGTGTTCCGCCAAATACCAGGCGACCATCATCGGCGTGGTGATTTTGATCATTTCCGAGGGCTGGAAACGAAAAACGCCAAGGTCCAGCCAGCGTTGCGCACCTTTTCCGAATTGACCCATAACCAGTACCGCAACCAGCAGCAAGATTCCCAAGCCGAACAGCAGTGCGGAATAGCGCTTAAACTGGTAAGGATCGACATGAGCCAGTACGGTCATCAAAAGAAAAGCCAATCCGACGCGCGCCGCCTGGCGCAGTAGCACGTCCATGTCCTGACTGCCGGCACTGTAAAGAATAATAAAGCTCAGCAGGGAGATCAGTAACAAACCGATAAATAAGGGGATGTCTATATGCAGTTTTCTGAGGATATTACCGATAACTGACGGCGGATGAAATTGTTCGCTACGGGTTTCAGCTTTCATTGTTGCTCCCTTAAAAATTGCTTGATAACTTGCCCCGCGATGGGTGCCGCGACTGAACCGCCGTGACCGCCGTTCTCAACGATGACGGCAACTGCAATTTTGGGATCATCAGCCGGGGCGAAAGAAATAAATAAGGCATGGTCGCGTAATTTGAAGTCGATGTCGTTTTCGTTGTATTTGGCATCCTGCTTGATATTAAAGACCTGCGCGGTCCCGGTTTTACCGGCGATTTGATAATTAATGTCTTTGCTGATGCCCTTGGCTGTGCCGTGTGGATCATGAATAACATTGACCATGGCTGAGATGATGCTATTAATATTTTCGGGTTTAATCGTAATGTTGCTCGGTGGATTTTCCACGTCAGGCTCGGTGGGGTCGGGGCTGATAGTGTTTTTCACCAGGAAGGGCGTGACGACTTTGCCTTTATTCGCCAAGGTCGCGGTGGCTTTGGCCAGCTGTATCGGCGTAACCTGGAGATACCCTTGGCCTATTCCGGTGATCAGCGTTTCTCCCGGATACCAGGACTGATTGCGTTGACTGCGTTTCCATTCGCGCGAGGGCATTAATCCCGGCTTTTCCCCGGACAGATCAATGCCGGTTTTTTCGCCAAAGCCAAAATGCTGTAAAAAATCATGCATACGGTCTATGCCCAGCATGGATGCCAGACTGTAAAAATACACGTCGCAGGATTGAGTAATGGCCTCGGTCATATTAACCGAACCATGGCCGCCTTTTTTCCAATCCCGATAGTGGTGGCTGACATTCGGCAGTTGATAATAACCGGGACAGAACAGTTTGTGCTCGGCGTTGATCGCATTGTATTCAAGTCCGGCCAGTCCGATAAACGGCTTAATGGTTGATCCCGGCGGATATAAACCGCGCAACGCCCGATTATAGAGCGGTTGATTCTCGGAGGATTGCAGGGCCTGATAGGCGTCATTGGCGATGCCGATAACAAAAGGATTGGGGTCGAAGCCGGGGCGGCTGGCGAAGACCAGTACGCCGCCGGTTTTAATGTCAATGGCGACTACCGCGCCGTTGAAGCCGTCCAATGCATCATAAGCGGTTTTTTGTAAATCTATATCCAGGGTCAGATAAAGATTTTCACCCGGCGTTGGGGGAACTGAGTTCACCGTATTGATGGCGCGAGCCTGTACATTGGTTTCTATTTCCGCATAGCCGGTCTTGCCGTGCAGTTCGGCTTCATAGGTGTTTTCTATGCCTATTTTGCCGACATGGGTTGAGCCCCGATATTCGGCGATGGGCAGGGATTTCATTTCCGCTTCGTTGATGCGGCCTACGTAGCCGACCACATGAGAGGCCAGCTCGGCGTAGGGGTAGTGTCGAACCAGGCGGGCCTGAATGTCAACGCCGGGAAAATAAGGCCTGACTACGGCAAATTTGGCGAGTTCTTCGTCGGTCATGCTGATTAACAAAGGCGTGCTGACGAAGCGTTTTTGCCGTTTGCGTTGTTTCTGGTATTGGTCGATTTTTTCGTCAGAGATATTGAGTAGTTTTTGCAAGCGCAGCAGCGTGTCATCAAGATCAGCGATTTGCTCGGGAATTAACTCAAGGCTGAAAGACTGTGTGTTGTCGGCCAGGACTTTACCGTGCCGGTCGTAAATAATGCCTCTCGTCGGTACCAGGGGTTCGATTTTAATGCTGTTGTCTTTTGCCAGTGTTGCGTAATGTTCGTGCCCGACAATTTGCAGGTAAACCAGTCGCACGATCAGCCCGGAAGTTAATAACAGTATGAGAGCAAAGGCGGAAATAATACGGTTGAGAAAAAGACGACTCTCTACTAACTTATTTTTAATAGTATAGATACGGGACATAACAGCTACGGAGTGTTTTATTTAGTGCGACGCGACAAACGGACGCGGCGCAGTGCTGTATAAATCAGGGGCCAGCATAGCGTACCGGTAAAAACAGGCAGCCAGAAAGAAGTATGCAGTTGAGCGGGGTGTTGAATGTTTTTTAACCAGAAAAGCAGTATTTGGGAAAACAGCAGGCAAAAGAAAATAAACAAGCCCTGTTGGGGTAATGGAAATTGGCGCAAACGTTTATGCAGTATCAGGCAAAAATAGATAATTAAAGTATAGGCCAGTGCATATTGGCCGAATACTCTGCCGGTCAATACATCGGTCAGTAACCCGACTGTCCATGCATGAAAGATACCGATACGTTCCGGTACGGCAATGGTCCAATAGATAAGCACCAGAAGCACCCAGTCCGGATTTATACCGGACAAGAAACCCGGCCAAGGTGCAATTCTTAAGCACATCGCCATGACAATGGTCAACATAATGCGGCCAAAGCCGGAATAGCTATTCATCATTGTCCGCCCCTGTCTGTGCCGCGGCGGGCACTTTGCGCGTCAATCCGCTCCCGGCGGATTGGTCATTACGGCCTGTCCCTGCCGGTGCCCCTGTGGATTTGTCATCACGGGCTGTTCTTGCCCGTTTCCCTTTGGGTGCTTCGCGTATTAATCCGCTTTCGGTGGATTGGCCGTTGGGGGGTGTCGTCTCGGGCGTTTTTTCGTGCGATGTGGGCGGTGAGCTGAGTGAAACGGGGGATGAATCGCTCCAGACGATCAGCAGCTCCCTGTTTCGGTCCAGCATGGCTTTGGGTGTGGCGGTAATGTTGACGAAAGGTTTGTTGGTTATCGGGGTAAAATCATCGACGATGGCAACCGGATAACCCGATGGAAAAGTGCCGCCTAAGCCCGATGTGATCAGTAAGTCGCCGGGGCGAATGTCCGCATTATTGGGTAAAAAAGGCAAGTTAAGGCGGTTCAACTGGCCGCTGCCTACCGCAATGGTCAGCAGGCCGTTACGATTAACCTGTACCGGGATGGCATGGTTAGGGTCGGTAATTAACATGATTTCGGAGCTGAACGGCAACGCACGAAAAACCTGGCCGACAACTCCGTTCGCATCCAGTACCGGCTGCTGGGGGTGGACGCCGAAGCGGGTGCCTTTGTTGACGACCACGATGTTTTCGTAAGGCGCGGTATTGATCGACAATAATTCCGCGATCAACAGTTGTTCGCCGAGTTTAAAGGAGTTTTCCAATAAGGCTCGCAGACGAATATTTTCTTTTTCCAAAGAGTCGAATTTAAGCAATCGGGTTTTGTCGATGAATTGTTCTTCGCGTAATTGGGTGTTTTCTTTTTTTAAGGTCGAGTATGAGCTGACAGAATCGGCGGTTTGCTCGATCAGTACGGTCGGTAAATCGACCAAATATTTCAGCGGGTCGACAATAACTGATAATGTGGCGCGAAGTGCGTCCAGTCGATGGCTTTGGTGTTCAGTGATCAGTAAAGCAACTGAAGCAATTATCGCCACAAGCAGACGGGTATTGATAGAAGGACCGGTAGCAAATAAAAGTTTTATAGCGGGATGCCTCTTTATCCAGTTAAAAAATGTTGGTAACGCGTAGATCGAGTTAGCGTAGCGTAGGTAACTCGACAAACCATTGCCGCATCTGTTGAGTTACGGCGCAAAAAGATGCGCTTCGGGACACCGCTGCGCGGTTCCTGCATAACCCGCAAGGATGCGGGCAATACAGGTTTTGCAGGGAGCAAAACATCTGCCCGTGCCGTTGTAACTCAACCTGCGGACTTTGTTGCTACCAAAATAAATGATTTTAAAGAATAAACATCATTACTCTAAGGAAAAAGTAGAGACTCCTTTTTTATCCAGCATTTCCAGAACCATGCCGCCGCCTCGTGCGACACAGGTTAGCGGGTCGTCAGCGATATAGACCGGCAGACCTGTTTCTTCAGCTATCAGTCTGTCTATATCCTTCAATAATGCGCCGCCGCCGGTTAAGAATATGCCGCGAGTCGCCACATCCGAACCGAGTTCAGGCGGAGTTTGTTCCAAGGCCAATTTTACCGCACCGACAATGCCGGATAGCGGTTCTTGCAGCGCTTCCAGGATTTCATTGCTGTTCAAGGAGAAACTGCGCGGCACGCCTTCGGCCAGATTGCGGCCTTTAACTTCTATTTCCCTGACTTCGCTGCCGGGATAAGCCGTGCCGATTTCATGCTTTATTCTTTCTGCGGTGGCCTCGCCAATCAAGGTGCCGTAGTTTCTGCGCACATAATTGATAATGGCTTCGTCAAAGCGATCGCCGCCGATACGGACAGACGAGGAATAGACGATGCCGTTAATTGAGATAACCGCCACTTCAGAGGTGCCGCCGCCAATATCCAAAACCATCGAGCCGCACGCCTCATCAACAGGCAAGCCCGCGCCGATAGCTGCCGACATGGGTTCTTCAATCAAATAAACTTCGCGCGCACCGGCCATTGCTGCTGACTCCCGAATAGCACGACGTTCAACCTGAGTTGAGCCGCAAGGTACACAGATTAAAATGCGTGGACTGGGGCGCAGTAATTTGCTTTGGTGGACTTTTTCGATAAAAAATCTCAGCATTCGCTCGGTGACGGCAAAATCGGCGATTACTCCGTCTTTTAATGGGCGGATTGCAGTAATATTGCCCGGTGTGCGTCCCAGCATGAGTTTTGCATCAAGGCCGACAGCGGCAATCGTTTTATTACCCCTGATTCTGTCTTCTTTGATAGCCACCACCGATGGCTCATTAAGTACAATTCCCTGGCCGGGAATGTAGATCAATGTATTGGCGGTTCCTAAGTCAATAGCGAGATCGTTGGAGAAAAGGCCGCGAATTCTTTTGAACATTTTTAGCTGTATCCTTTGGGGGAATAAAAATTGTATTACTTTATCAATCAAGCGAGTGTTTGAGCAAGATATAAAGTATTATAAACACAATAATATTTAGAATCGCTGAAATTTTATTGGGAGTTAAAAATGTCTTTAACGGCGGATGATGTGAAGAAGATTGCGCATTTGGCGCGACTGGGAATCGAGGAGCAAGATGTTGCTTCTTATGCAAAAGACTTGTCCGGGATGCTGGATTTGATGACGCGGATGAGCGATCTTGACACTGACGGCGTCGAGCCTATGGCTCACCCGATGGATCAAGTGCAAAGATTACGAGCCGATGCGGTCACCGAGCAGGACAACCGCGAAAAATTCCAAGCCATTGCGCCACAAGTAGAAGCGGGACTTTATTTAGTGCCCAAAGTAATTGAGTAAAGGGAACAGTAACAACTATGCATAACAAAACAATTGCGGAATTAGCCAAGGGACTGCGTTCCGGTGAATTTTCAAGCGTGGAATTGACCACGGCTTTTTTAAGCAGAATCAAGCAGCACAGCTCACTTAATTCTTATATCACGGTCACCGAAGACTTGGCCTTGCAGGCAGCCGAAGCAGCCGACGTCAGGCTGGCAAAGGGCGATGCGGAACTGTTAACCGGCATCCCGGTTGCGCAAAAAGACATTTTTTGCACAGAGGGCGTTAAAACAACCTGCGGTTCAAAAATCCTGGATAATTTTATTGCACCCTACAATGCAACGGTGGTGGATAAGTTTAATAACGCCGGGGCGGTGATGCTGGGCAAATTGAACATGGACGAGTTTGCGATGGGCTCATCCAACGAAACCAGCTATTACGGCGTAGTCAAAAATCCCTGGGATATTAATACCGTTCCCGGCGGTTCGTCAGGCGGCACGGCGGCGGCTGTTGCCGCACGGCTTGCAGTCTGTGCGACCGGCACCGATACCGGCGGCTCGATACGCCAGCCTGCGGCCCTTTGCGGCATTACCGGATTAAAACCGACCTACGGCCGTGTGTCCCGTTACGGCATGATTGCTTATGCCTCCAGTCTGGATCAAGGCGGGCCGATGACCCGTAGCGCCGAAGATGCGGCCATCATGCTGCAGACCATGGCCGGTTTTGATGGCAAGGATTCAACCAGCGTCGATTTGCCGGTTCCTGATTATAGGGCCGGGTTAAACAACAACCTCGAAGGTTTAAAAATCGGCCTGCCCAAAGAGTTTTTCGGCGAAGGGCTGAACAGCGATGTAGCGACAGCGCTTGAAGCGGCTATCAACGAATACCGGAAATTGGGTGCCCAAGTAACGGAAATATCCATGCCCACGCTTAAGCTGGCGATTCCCGCTTATTACGTCATTGCTCCGGCCGAGTGCTCCGCGAACCTGTCGCGTTTTGACGGCGTACGGTTCGGCTACCGCTGCGAAAATCCGGCGGACTTAACCGATCTGTACACCCGTTCGCGCGGCGAAGGCTTCGGCAAGGAAGTTAAGCGCCGCATTTTGATGGGCACCTATGCGCTGTCGGCAGGTTACTACGACGCTTATTATATTAAGGCGCAAAAAATCCGCCGCCTGATCAGCGAAGACTTTAAAAGAGCGCTGTCGGAAGTCGATGTGATTATGGGGCCGGTAACGCCGTCCACCGCGTTCGGCATCGGCGAAAAAATAGGCAATCCGATTGAAATGTATTTATCCGATATTTACACGATTGCGATCAATCTTGCCGGCGTTCCTGCCATGTCGGTTCCCGCAGGGTTTGCAAACGGCATGCCCGTGGGCTTGCAGATCATCGGCAACTACTTTGCAGAAGACCGGTTGTTGAATATTGCCCATCAGTACCAGCAAGTCACCGATTGGCACCAACAAGCGCCAAAAGGCTTTGAATAAGGGGGAAGCTCTCATGACGAAAATCACAGAACTATCTCAACTGGATTTAAACGGCACTTACAGCTATGCCGATTACTTGACTTGGCGGTTGGAAGAAACGGTCGAGCTAATCAAGGGTAAGATTATGGCGATGTCCCCAGCTCCGAATCTTAAGCATCAGCGTATCTCCAGAAACATGTTGCGGCCTATCGACAGCTATTTACGCCATAAACGCTGTGAAGTTTTTGTCGCCCCATTCGATGTCAAACTCTACAACAGCAAAAAATCAAAACTAACCGACCAGGAGGTTTTCAGTGTCGTCCAGCCCGATTTATGCGTAATCTGTGACAAAGAAAAACTCACTGAACAAGGTTGCAATGGTGCTCCGGACTGGATTATCGAAGTACTCTCGCCCGGTAACAGCAAGAAAGAAATGCGCCTTAAATACGACCTTTATCAGGAAAACGGCGTCACCGAGTACTGGTTGGTTTATCCCTACGAACAAGCGGTCTATCAGTTTCTGCTGGATAAGGACACCGAAAAATACCAACTGTTCGCCATGCATGCCGGTGACGACATCGCCTTACCCTATCTTTTCCTGAGCTGGACATCGATCTGGCTGATGTTTTTGCTGAATAATACGGAACTACTAAAATGAATACACAATGGGAAACAGTCATCGGCTTGGAAATTCACGCCCAACTGTCCACAAAATCAAAAATCTTTTCCGGGGCGTCTACCGCTTACGGCGCGGAGCCCAACACCCAGGCCTGCGCGGTCGATTTAGGCTTGCCGGGCGTATTGCCGGTATTGAATGAAGAGGCCGTACGCATGGCGGTCATCTTCGGCATGGCCATCGAAGCGCATATCGCGCCGTATTCGGTGTTCGCCAGGAAGAATTATTTTTACCCGGACTTGCCCAAAGGCTATCAAATCAGCCAGATGGATTTGCCTATCGTCGGTGTCGGCCATCTGGATATTGACGTTGACGGCGTAAGCAAACGCATCGGCATCACTCGCGCTCATCTGGAAGAAGACGCGGGC
>scf_100011_pt383 | contig 15731 bp, 19 predicted proteins | sample Micenr1anaerobic_FD_49594 | JGI IMG/M metagenome (IMG submission 49594) | reverse complement strand
CCTATGTTTTGCCTTAGCTACGATTTTGCAGCCGCTGTTTATCTGGCTTGGCTACTGTATCAATCACGAATAGCAGTGAATTCCTAATCAACACTGTATTTTAAATTATGTATCAACTGGAGCAGCCAATGAAATTCAGTCAGTTCGGTTCCGATAATGGAAAAACAGTGATTTACTTTCATGGCGCGCCCGGCGCACCGGAAGAATGCGCAATTTTCGATCTTTATGCTAAAGAACAGGGCTTGACGTTTATTTGCTTCGACCGGTTTTCCGGCGATTATTCGACAGCCGGTGAAGCTTATTATCAGTTTTTTGGCACAGGAAATTTCAAAGCAAGCCGCCGGGAAAGAGGTCGATGTTATCGGTTTTTCAATCGGTGCGTTTATCGCGCTACAGACCTGTCGCTATCTGGGTAACGAAGTCCGGAGTTTGCATTTAATCTCGGCTGCCGCACCGCTGGATGCGGGCGGTTTTCTTGAAACCATGGCCGGGAAGCGGGTTTTTCAGTTGGCAAAGACAGCCCCGACTCTATTTGTTCTGTTATCTTACTGGCAAGGGTTACTCGCGTTGCTTTTTCCGAATACGTTATTTCGCTTGTTGTTTGCGAGTGCCGCCGGTGACGATAAAGCCTTGTCCGTCGACCGAGAGTTTCAATCCGGCATCACCCAAGTATTGAGGTCGTGCTTTATTGGCCGCGTCCGAGGCTACGTTAGAGACATCAGGGCTTATGTCCAGCCCTGGAAAGACACGCTTTCCGACATCGGCGTCAATACGCACATCTGGCACGGAGCAGAGGATAACTGGTCGCCGGTCGCTATGGCGGAATATTTGGCATCGGCGATTCCCGGCTGCACCTCGACCGAAATATTTAACGGCCTGTCGCATTACTCATGCCTCTATCGGGCGGCGCCTGAAATATGCCGTCAGTTAGGTGCGGCTTCTGATGATCTGCGCTCACCGCCCATCCATTAGATTCTCTACGATGAAAATCATCCTCATGCGGCACGGAAAGCCTGTCTTGGCCCAAACGGGCCGGATTACGCCAGCCGAAATGGAGCGCTGGGTCGAGCATTACAACCTTTCCCAGGTAAAAGCCGACAGCGCGCCCTTTGCCGGTTTGCAGTGGATCGATTCCGCTACCTGCATCGTCGCAAGCACTACGCCTAGGGCGTTGTCATCTGTCCAAGCATTGGGGTATACAGCGTCGGTTGTCGATGCCGTGTTTTGCGAGGCGCAACTTCCTTTTGCTCTTTGGCGCTTTCCTCGTTTGTCGCCTTTCGTTTGGGCGGCATTCTTCCGTCTGCTTTGGTTTTTGGGCTATTCACGAGGTTCCGAGTCAGTTCAGGCGACTAAAACCCGCGCCAAGACGGCTGCCCGGAAACTTATTGCTCTTGCCGAGCAAGGCCCTGTTTTACTGGTAGGGCACGGCATTATGAATCGCCTCATTGCCAAAGAGCTTATCGCTTTGGGCTGGGTAGCTCCTGCCAAGCATCAGGGTAAATACTGGAGTGCCGGTGTTTATCGGTTTTAAACTTAACCCTACTCCAACGAGCGCATAACAATGGGCTCAATCAGGGCGTGCCGAAAGGCCGTCCTTTATCTTTAGTCACGGGAGCGACAGTGCGTTTACATCATATGACGTTGGCAATAGTGGTCGTTGCAATTTGGGGAGTCAACTTTGTTGTAATCAAAGTCGGGCTTAAAGAAATTCCGCCGATTCTGCTTTGCGCACTCAGGTTCTTTCTCGCCGCGTTTCCGGCGGTCTTTTTCATCAAGCGCCCGGCCGCTTCGTGGCGCATGGTGGTCGGCTTCGGGTTGGTGATGTTCTCGCTACAGTTCGCATTGCTGTTTTCCGGCATGTACGCCGGGACAACGGCAGGGCTGGCGTCTTTGGTGCTTCAGATGCAGGTGTTTTTCACGATTTTACTGGCTGTGGTATTTTTGGCCGAAAAACCATCCGTTTGGCAAATCGTCGGGGCCTTGGTTTCCTTTTCCGGAATCGGGCTGGTCGCTGCGAATATTGGCGGCGACGTTTCGAGTTATGGTTTGCTTCTAATTGTCGCCGCCGCTGCCTCGTGGGGAGTCGGCAGCCTGATTTCCAAGAAGCTCGGCAAAGTCGATATGCTGGCGCTGGTCGTTTGGGCAAGCCTTGTTGCTTGGCCGCCGCTGTTAGTTTTGTCGTTTTTTCTGGAACAAGGCAGTTGGCGTGTTGAGCTCATTTCGCATATTTCGTGGCTCACTATCGGCGCGATCGGCTATATGGTGTATCCGGTGACCCTGCTTGGCTTTGCCGCATGGAGTTGGCTATTTAGCCGCTATCCGGCCGCGACAGTAGCCCCGTTTACTTTGCTGGTGCCGGTATTCGGGTTCGCGGCTTCAACGCTAGCCTTGGGGGAGCCTCTTTTCGCCTGGAAGATAAACGCGGCCGCTCTGGTTATTGCGGGTTTATGCATCAATCTGTTTGGGCCGCGCATTGCCGTTCGCATCCGGCCGGGTTAGGCGCATCTTCATTGATCATCATTTTGCCATCCGTCCACGTAGAAAAATAAACGATATGATTAAGTCTATAGCGCTACTCGGTGAATACACGCCGACATTCCCGCCGCACGTTTCGACTAATGCAGCCATCAACCATGCTCAACAGCTGTTGGATGTCGATATAACGGCGAACTGGGTTTCAACTGAAGACATCGATTCAAGGTTGTTTGAGCATTATTCAGGCATATGGGTTGCGCCGGGAAGCCCGTATAAAAATATGGATAAAACGCTGTGGGCGATTCGCTATGCCAGGGAAAACAAAATTCCCTGCTTCGGCACCTGCGGCGGTTTTCAGCATATGGTGATCGAGTATGCCCGCAATGTCTTGGGGTTTAAGGGCGCGCAACATGCCGAGTACGATCCGTCCGCTTCAAGTCTGTTTATTTCGCAATTGGCTTGTTCGCTGGCCGGGCGTGAGATGCAGCTTAGTTTTGAGCCGGGGTCTCGGGTAGCCGCAATCTACGGCGGCTTGTCGGCGAAAGAGCGCTATTACTGCAATTTCGGAGTCAATCCGGATTGCATTGATGAGTTGAAGCAAGGGCCGTTGAAGGTCTCGGGTTCCGATACCGAGGGCGAGATTCGCGTCATTGAGCATCCGGATCATCCGTTTTTTATCGGGACGCTGTTTGTGCCGCAAATGCGCTCTATTCCTGAACGGCCGCATCCGTTGGTTACTGCTTTTTTGCGGGCTGTGTTGTTATAAGTAGCGGTATTAATTGCGGATTAGCGATGTTGTATGTGTAACTTCAAGTCCGGCACATTAGCCGAACAATTTGGCTAATGTATGAGCCGTGATTGAAAGCCGTGAATATTTACGCCCGGATTTTTTTGTAAACAAAATAGCTAATGATGGCGAGGCTGAGCCAAACGGTAACCAGCGGCCCGACGACATGATTGTAGCTGCTGACCAGATAAAGATATTCGGAGTTATAGTCGGTATTGAACAAACTGCCGTTCATTTTTATTTGCCATACCCAACCGGCATGACAGCCGATACAGAGACCTAAGCTTTCTTTTACCTGTGTCCTGAGCACGGCGAGAAAAGCGCCGACCGCCAGCAATGAAAGGAATGCCGAGGCGTTTTTCGGATTCAGTACATTGGCAAAGGCTTCACCTAACAGGATAAAGCCGCTTGATAGATTGAAATTCTGTTGGGATATTTCGGTTTTGCTATCCAGAAAATGCAGCGCCGCAAAATAAGCCGAGCTGATCAAAATTGCCGCAACAACCGGCATGTGCTTTTTTAAGCCGGCCAACAGCATGCCTCGAAAAATCGATTCCTCAACGACGGCAATCAGCAGGGACAATAATAAGGAAAGAATGGTTTTTTCAGCGATGAAACCGACAGTCCACGGCTGCGAGTTATCAACAACATCGATGCCGAGAACATACAAAACAATAAATACCGGCATCAGGGTAACCAATCCGATTCCGAATCCTTGCGGTAACTGCTTCAAAAATGTCGGTCTTGCGCTAAATCCCAAGTCTTCTTTGTTAAATTTCAGGTAAGCCATTGCCGGAAAAATACTCAGCAGCAGGAGTATCTGCGTTAAGCGGGTGATCAGTTTCCGTAATGCAGACGGATCATCCAGGCCCAGTGCGATCAAATAACCCAACAGACAAGCCGTTGATGTTGCCGCCAGCAAAACCAGCAAGGGCACTATTGAATAAGCAAGGTATCGTTTCATCGTTGACTCTCAATTTCCGGATTTGTAATGTTGCCAAAGTCGCCCCACAACATCTGGACGGCGGCTAAGGCGGCAAGCGATGCGGTTTCGGTTCTTAATATGCGGCTGCCTAAACGGACTGGAATAAAGCCGGAGGCTTTGGCCGCGTCTCGTTCCTGATTGGAAAAACCGCCTTCGGGGCCGGTCAGTAGAGTCACTTTCATAGGCTTCAGGTTTTAACTCCGATAATGTCGTTTCTGCATAAGGGTCGAGAAACACTTTCAGACCCTGTTGGTTGCCTAGCCAGTTTTGTAGTTGTTCAACTTCCAGCAAAGGGGGCAGGGTGGTTCTGCCGCTTTGTTCGGCGGCATGTTGAACTATTTTTTGCCAATGCAATAAGCGCTGCGGTTTTTTTTCGCCTTTGAATTGCACCACGCAACGTTCGGTTAATAACGGTGTAATGTGATTAACGCCCAGCTCCACGGCTTTTTGTACCGTCAAATCCATTCGGTCGCCCCGCGAGATGCCCAGACCTAAAGTTACCTGCAACGGCGATTCGACACTGCGGTCACTCCATTGCTCGACATCAATCAGCACGGCTTTTCGGCTGACTTCGGCAACGGTGCATAAATATTCTCCGCCGTGGCCGTTAAATAAAATGATGTGGGCGTCTTTTTTAACCGCAATACCGTTCTGACATAATGGCCGTTGTCATCGTCCAGTTCGATAAGTTTGCCTGTAGCCAGTGGGGCCGATGTATATAATCTGGAGACTCGCATAATCAGTCCTTAACTGCTTGTTGTATGCCTTGCCAAGCGACCTCGGCGATTAACAAAAGCTCATCCTCGGTCGCAATGTAGGGCGGCATGAAGTAAATGACGTTGCCCAAGGGCCGCAACAAGACACCTTTGGACAGCGCGTATTGATAGACTCTAAGCCCGCGCCGTTCCTGCCAGGGATAAGGTTCGCGGGTGTGTTTGTTTTTGACCATTTCAATCGCCAGGATCATGCCGGTTTGCCGGACTTCGGCGACATGCGGATGGTCATGAAAACGCAGCGCCGCTTTCGCCATCATAGCAGCCAAAGAGCGGTTTTTTTCGATGATGTTGTGTTGCCGGAAAATATCGATGGTGGCGAGTGCGGCCCGGCACGCCAGCGCATTGCCGGTATAGCTGTGCGAATGCAAAAATGCGTTCAACGATTGATAATCGGCATAGAACGCTTGGTACACCTGATCGGTGGTCAATACCGCCGACAACGGTAAATAGCCGCCCGTCAAGCCTTTGGACAGGCACATGAAGTCGGGGCTGATTGTTGCCTGCTCGCAGGCGAATAACGTCCCGGTGCGCCCGAAACCGACCGCGATTTCATCGGCGATTAAATGCACATGGTATTTATCGCAGGCGGCGCGCAGCAATTTCAAATAGACCGGATCATACATGCGCATATTGCCGGCGCATTGCACCAAAGGCTCGATGATGACCGCGCAAACCGTGTCGCTGTGTTGTTGCAGCGCCTGTTCCATCAGCGTGAAGCGGCGGGTGGAATAGTCCGCCCATGATTCGCCGGGTTCGCGGTGATAACAGTCCGGGCCGGGCACGGTGATGACGTCCATTAATAACGGCGCGTAGGTTTCTTTATACAGCGATACATTGCCGACCGCCAGCGCGCCTAGGGTTTCGCCGTGATAACTGTTTTCCAGGGTGATGAATCTGGTTTTTTGAGTTTGTCCGAGGTTGCGCCAATAGTGAAAACTCATTTTGAGCGCGACTTCCACCGCAGAGGAGCCATTGTCGGCATAAAAACAACGGTTCAACCCTTGCGGCGTAATTTCAACCAGTTGTTCCGCCAGTTTGACGGCGGACTCATGGGTGAATCCGGCAAAAATTACATGCTCCAGGGTATCGAGTTGGTCTTTTAATGCCGCATTGATGGCAGGATTGGCATGTCCGAATAAATTGACCCACCATGAGCTGATCGCATCAAGATAGCGGTTGCCGTCAAAATCTTCCAGCCAAATGCCTTGGCCTTTTTTGATCGGGATAACCGGGAAGGTCTCGTGATCTTTCATTTGCGTGCAGGGATGCCACAAAACGGAAAGATCTCGATTGGAAAGGGATTGGTTGGACGACATAAGCTAAAGGCTCAGGTTGATAGTCGTTCCCAATAGGGCTTGGGAACGAGTGTAATACGTACTGCAAATGCGGATTTGGAACGCGGCCCTGTCTGATTGATACCTTTAGTCTTGAGGCCTGATTTGCAAGTTCTCCAAAATCGCCAAGGTAGGCGCGGCCTGATTCATGGTGTAAAAATGCAGCCCCGGCGCACCGCCTTCCAGCAAACGTTGACAAAGGTTGCTGACCACATCCAGGCCGAATGCTTGTACGGATTCTCTGTCATCGCCGAAACTTTCCAGGCGTTTTCTGAGCCAACGAGGAATATCCGCGCCGCACATTTCTGAAAAACGGAATAATTGCGTATATTGGGTAATCGGCATAATGCCGGGTACGATGGGGATTGTTATGCCATTTTTCTCACAAGCATCGACAAAATGAAAATACGCTTCGGCATTGTAAAAATACTGGGTAATGACCGCATTGGCGCCCGCAGCCACTTTACGTTTGAAGTTTTTAAAATCTTCCACGCCGCTGGCGGCTTGCGGATGTACTTCGGGGTAGGCGGCAACATGAATCTGGAAATGGTCGCCGGTTTCCTGGCGAATAAACTCGACCAGTTCATTGGCGTAGCGGAATTCTCCCGCCGACATCATGCCGGAAGGCAAATCGCCTCTTAATGCGACAATTTTAGTGATGCCATTGTCTTGATAGTCTTTCAGAATCGCGCGAATATTGGCTTTGGTCGAGGCAACGCAGGATAAATGCGGGGCGGCGGAGATACCTTTGGATTGAATATCAACGACCGTAGTGAAGGTTTTATCGCGGGTCGAACCTCCGGCACCAAAGGTAACGGAAAAAAATCGGGATTGAGTTTTGCCAGTTTGCTATGAACAACTTGTAAACTTGCCGCGCCTTCTTCTGTTTTTGGCGGGTAAAATTCGAAACTGAACAGTTTGGGATGTGTTTTTTGTGATTGCATTTTATGGTCTCACTGACGGGAATCTGATGACTGCATGGCCGTAGGAGGTAAAGCAATGCAGGAGCAGCATAGCGGTGTGCCGGAATGTATCGTTTTCACGGTTTGTCGGGATACCGCTATGGACGCGTTGCGTCCCGTGCCGCAACAGCGGCACGGACTGCATTCCCACGGAGTCGTGGGAACGGTGATTAATCAATAACGATAATGATCAGCTTTAAACGGTCCTTCAACCGGAACGTTGATGTATTTGGCTTGCGCATCGGTTAGCACGGTCAAATTCACGCCCAATTGTTTAAGGTGAGATCTTGCGACTTTTTCGTCCAGTTTTTTAGGCAGTATGTAAACCTTGTTTTCATACTGTGCCGCATTTTTCCAAAGTTCCATTTGCGCAAGAACCTGGTTACAGAATGAGTTAGACATCACAAAGCTTGGATGTCCGGTGCCGCAACCCAGATTTACCAAACGACCTTCCGCCAGAATAATCAGGCGTTTTCCGTCAGGGAAAATCACATGATCAACTTGAGGTTTGATGTTTTCCCAGGTGTATTGACGTAATGAGGAAATTTCAATTTCCGCATCAAAATGGCCGATATTGCAAACAATCGCCTGATCTCTCATGGCAACCATGTGCTGATGGGTGATGATATTAAAGTTGCCGGTTGCGGTAACAAAAATATTGGCCAGCGGCGCCGCTTCTTCCATGGTTACTACGCGATAACCTTCCATAGCCGCTTGCAATGCGCAAATCGGGTCGATTTCGGTAATTAATACTGTTGCACCAAGACCGCGTAACGATTGCGCACAACCTTTGCCGACATCGCCGTAACCGCAGACTACGGCGATTTTACCGGCAATCATCACGTCGGTGGCGCGCTTGATGCCGTCAACCAGCGATTCGCGGCAGCCGTACAGGTTGTCGAATTTTGATTTTGTGACCGAATCGTTAACATTGAATGCGGGAACTTTTAACGTGCCTTTGGCGACCATTTCATACAGACGTAATACGCCTGTAGTGGTTTCTTCGGACAAGCCTTTAATGTCAGCCATTAATTCGGGATATTTTTCATGCATCATGACGGTTAAGTCGCCGCCGTCATCCAGAATCATGTTCGGACGCCAGCCGTCAAGACCGTCGATTGTTTGCGCGATACACCATTCGGCTTCTTCTTCGGTTTCGCCTTTCCAGGCAAAAACAGGGATGCCTGCCGCCGCTATTGCCGCCGCGGCATGATCTTGGGTAGAAAAAATATTGCAAGAAGACCAACGCACGGTTGCGCCTAATGCAGTCAGGGTTTCAATCAATACCGCTGTCTGAATAGTCATGTGCAAACAACCGGCGATACGCGCGCCTTTTAAGGGTTGTTCCGCACCGAATTCTTCACGCAGAGCCATTAAGCCCGGCATTTCTGTTTCGGCGATATTGATTTCCTTACGTCCCCATTCTGCCAGGGCAATATCGGCAATTTTATAATCTTGTTGGCTCATTACGTTTCCCGTGTTTAATATTTATTTAAAGGCCGGCAGCATCTTTTAATGCGTCAACTTTATCTGTTTTTTCCCAGCTAAAGGAGTCTTCGGTACGACCGAAATGACCATACGCCGCTGTTGTTTGGTAGATAGGCTTTAATAAGCCCAGCATTGCAATCAAGCCTTTGGGTCTTAAGTCGAAAGTATCTCTGATAATTTGTACCAGTCTTTCTTCACTGATTTTTCCGGTACCAAAGGTTTCAACCGTGATAGAGGTAGGTTCTGCAACACCGATCGCGTAAGAAACCTGAATTTCACAACGCTCGGCTAATCCGGCTGCAACAATGTTTTTTGCTACATAACGCGCCATGTAGGCTGCAGAACGATCGACTTTTGAAGGATCCTTGCCTGAAAACGCACCGCCGCCATGTCTTGCCATGCCGCCGTAAGTATCAACAATGATTTTACGTCCGGTTAGGCCGCAGTCGCCGACGGGGCCGCCGATAACGAATTGACCGGTTGGGTTAATGAAGTATTTGGTATCTTTATGCAGCCATTCTTTAGGTAGAACCGGCAGGATAATTTCGTCCATTACCGCTTCATGCAATGCTTTGGTAGCAATTTCAGGCGAATGCTGGGTAGACAAAACAACCGCGTCAATCGCTACGGGCTTGTTATTTTCGTAGCGGAAAGTAATCTGGCTTTTTGCATCGGGACGCAGCCAAGGCAAGGTTTTATTTTTACGTACTTCAGCCTGACGTTTAACCAGCAGGTGAGAATAGGTAATAGGGGCTGGCATCAGTACATCGGTTTCATTGCTGGCATAACCAAACATTAAACCTTGATCGCCTGCACCTTGCTCGTGGTCGTCGCCCTCGTCGACGCCCATCGCAATATCAGCCGACTGTTTGCCGATAGCGTTTAAAACCGCGCAACTTTGGCCGTCGAAACCGATATCGCCGTGATCATAGCCGATGTCACAAACGACTTTCCGAACCAGGGCTTCAAGATCAACCCAGGCATTGGTGGTTACTTCACCCGCCAAAACGACCATGCCGGTTTTTACCAGCGTCTCGCAAGCGACACGTGAGCGAGGGTCTTGTGCCAATAAGGCATCAAGTACCGCATCCGAAATTTGATCCGCAACCTTATCAGGATGCCCTTCTGAAACTGATTCTGATGTGAAAGTATAATTATTGCTCACGATACCACCTTGTTAAAATGTAAAACCCAGATGTACAAAAGGCTGCCGAGGCAGCCTTCTTGTGTATGGTGGGCCCTGTAGGACTTGAACCTACGACCTGCCGATTATGAGTCGGACGCTCTAACCAACTGAGCTAAGGGCCCTAACTATTATTTACTCGCCATCCAAAAAGCACCTTAATTGCTCTGATCTTGAAGGATGTCTGAGTTTCCTCAACGCCTTGGCTTCAATTTGACGGATTCTTTCACGCGTCACATCGAACTGCTTGCCCACTTCTTCCAGCGTATGGTCGGTATTCATGTTAATACCAAAGCGCATACGCAGGACTTTCGCTTCCCTTGCTGTTAATCCCGCCAATACGTTTTGTGTTGACTCACGCAAACCGGCAATCGTTGCAGCTTCAACCGGGGACAATACTTTAGCATCTTCTATGAAATCTCCCAAATGAGAATCTTCATCGTCACCGATAGGCGTTTCCATTGAAATAGGTTCTTTGGCTATTTTCAATACCTTGCGAACTTTATCTTCCGGCATTTCCATGCGTTCCGCCAGTTCTTCCGGTGTTGCTTCCCGTCCCAATTCCTGGAGTATCTGCCTGGAAATTCGGTTCAATTTATTGATCGTTTCGATCATATGCACCGGTATGCGAATAGTTCTGGCCTGATCCGCAATGGACCGGGTGATGGCCTGTCTGATCCACCATGTCGCATAGGTTGAAAACTTGTACCCGCGGCGATATTCAAATTTATCGACTGCTTTCATTAAGCCGATATTGCCTTCCTGGATCAAATCCAGAAATTGTAAACCGCGATTAGTATATTTTTTAGCGATTGAAATGACCAGCCTTAAATTGGCCTCGATCATTTCTTTTTTCGCGCGTCTTGCCTTGGCTTCGCCGATAGACATGCGCCGATTAATGTCTTTTAGCCCGCTAATGGTCAGGCCATACTCGGCTTCTATATCGGCCAATATTTTTTGGGCTTTCCTTACTTCTTTTTCGCGCTCTTTCAATGTTTCCGAATACTTGCTTCCTGCATTCAAATACTGATCAAACCATTCGGAACTGGTCTCGTGCTCAGGAAAAGAGGCAATAAACTCCTTGCGTGGCATCTTTGCATAATTGATGCAAATATCCATAATGAGCTTTTCCTGTTCACGCACAGCGGTAACGCCATTAGGAATAATAGCCGTTAATTTCTTTAAATATTGCGGAGTCCATTTAAACTCCATGAACAAATCAGCTAATGCCTCAAACTCTTTGTCCGTTTTGTCATTCGAATAGCCGTGCTTTTTGATGGCTGCGGCAGCCGTTTTCAACTGCTTCCTGAGCGCCTCAACTTTCTCTTTGACTTCTTCGTAATTCAGTCCTTTCGGCTCTTCTTCTGCCGGAGTCTCTTCGACATCCTCGCTCACGGGCAGGGCGGTGACAAAGTCCTCGGGCTCGCTTAAATCGACAAAGCCGGAGATTAAGTCTGTAAGGCGGATGCCGCCTTCTTCGCCGGAAATATTGTCAAACGATTGCAAGAAATCTTCGACGACGATACAGGAGCGAGCAATGGCTTTAACCAGTTGCTGTTGCCCTTCTTCGATGCGTTTGGCAATTTTCAATTCGTCTGCGCGAGTCAGTAATTCCACCGAACCCATTTCCCGCATGTACATGCGTACTGGATCCGTGGTTCTGCCGAACTCGCTATCAACAGAAGCTAAAGCCGCGACTTCTTCAGCATCTTCATCGTCCGTAGTAACAGCCGCTGAGTCAGTAATAAGGGAGTCTTCATCGGGCGCAACTTCGTAAACCTGAATCCCCATATCATTGATCATGCCAATAATATCTTCAATTTGCTCAGGATCAACAATATCGCTGGGCAAGTGATCGTTAACCTCTGCATAAGTCAGGTAACCCTGGACTTTGCCTTTGGCTATCAATTGTTTAAGTTGGGACTGCTGTTGTTCTTGATTCATCATTTACTCACTGAAGACTCTGCTCGACCTGACTTCGCCGAACCGAGAATTATACTACGAATTCCTATTATTTGGCACCAAAATTTTGGCTGTCAGCATTTTCCGCAACAGCTCTTTCTCCTGTGCATCCAGTCCTTCTGTCTTGCCTTTATTCAGTAATCCGGTTAAAGCGGTCTCTCTGGCTTGAGTTAATAATCTGTCCAGAGAGTCGCAAAATACCGCCTCTATCTTGTCATCTGCAACCTGTGAATCCAATAAAGCTAATGCCTTTATGGGTTTTTCTTCGGCGGTATCTCGATAACACTCCATTAAAACGGCTGCATTTGCCGGATTCTTGTCTGCAATCATTTGCAGGATATTTTTAAACAGGGCTGCGCCTGAAAATTCCAGTCCGCTCCAGTCAATCTCTCGCTGCTCAATCAGTTCCGCCAGTCTGGGGTTCTGGACCAGCAGGGCGATTGCAACCCGCGCCGACGATAACCTGCCGCCATCCTGAGGCCGATTTCTGGCTATCTTCCGATCTTGTTTAGCAACAAGTGTAGTTGCATTCTCCAAAACATCCAGATTGGCCCAGCCGGATAATTCTTTTAGTCGTGCAAACATCATCTCTTTAAAAATGCTTTCCGGCAATTTCTCCAGATACGGTTTGGCTTTGTTTACCAGTTGTGCTCGCCCTTCCATTTCGGATAGATTCAGCTCGTTCGAGAAATGTCCGAAAAAATACTCCGACAGGGTTTCAGCGGTCTGCATGCGACCAATAAATCCATCAACCCCTTCCTCTCGCACCAGCGAATCAGGGTCGTGATTTTGCGGTAACAGCATGATGCGAATCTGTCGGCCATCTTTTAGGCTGGAAAAAGCCGATTCCATGGCTCTCCATGCCGCTTCCCGTCCCGCCTTGTCGCCATCAAAACAAAACACCAGTTCCGAGGAGAACCGGAATAATAAATCAAGGTGCGCTTGCGATGCTGCCGTTCCCAGGGCTGCAACCGCATAATGAATGCCAAACTGAGCCAATGCGATAACATCCATATAACCTTCAACGATCAAAATCCTTTGAGGTTTGGGATTCTTTTCAAGAAGTTCATATAAGCCGTAAACTTCTTTGCCTTTGTGAAATAGGGACGTTTCCGGAGAATTCAAGTATTTGGGTAAAGAATCGTCAAGAACTCTTCCTCCAAAGCCTATAATGCGGGCGCGTTTGTCCCGGATGGGAAACATGATTCGGCCGCGAAAGCGGTCGTAGGGCTGCCCGCTCTCTTTGGTGACCAACAATCCGGCGTCGAGTAATAATTTCTGGTCAAAGCGGCTCGCCAAGGCTTTCCATTCGTCAGGCGCGTAGCCCAGCATGAAATCGCCGGCACAATCGCCGCTGACGCCCCTGTTTTTTAAATACTCAACCGCCTTTTTCCCTTCGTCGCTAGTCCGCAGTTGTTCGGCATAAAAGGCGGCTACCTGTTCCATCAGTGCATACAGGCTGTTTAGGTCGTCCTTCTTTTGCTTGGGCTGATATTCGGTTGACTCCCTGGGAACATCGACCCCGACAAATCCTGCCAGATCTTCAATCGCCTCGACAAAATCAAGGTGACTAAAATCCATCAGAAAGCTAATGGCGTTACCGCTGGCGCCGCAGCCAAAGCAATGAAAGAATTGTTTTTTTCGGTTTACGGAAAAGCTGGGGGTTTTTTCGGCATGAAAAGGGCAGCGGGCGACAAAATTGTTACCCGTTTTTTTAGAGGGACGTGCGAATCGATTAAATCGACAATATCAACCCGCACTAACAGCTCATCAATAAATTCGCGAGGGATTCTACCGGACACACAGTGCTCCGACGACTGCACGAATGCAGGAGATAGGGCAATGCGGAAACAATTGCCAGGGAAAACCAGTAAAAAACTATCCAGCTAGTGCAGCCTTTATTTTAATACTTACAGCCGACATATCGGCGCGCCCTTGCATTTTTGTTTTAAGCAAAGCCATGACCTTGCCCATATCTTTAACCGATTCTGCGCCGGATTCCGCAACAGCGTCTTTAACCATTGAATCAATTTCGGTTTCGGTCAGGGCCTGAGGCAGGAAATCCTGAATCACCGGAATTTCAGCCTCTTCAATGGCGACCAAGTCATGTCGACCGGCGTCCGCAAACTGTCTGATAGATTCGCGGCGCTGCTTGAGCATCTTGTCGAGAACCAAAATAACCCGCTCATTATCCAACACAATGCGCTCGTCGACCTCGACCTGCTTAATGGCGGCCAAAATCAAACGAATCACACCCAGTCGTGCTTTATTGCCGCCTTTCATGGCGGCTTTCATATCTTCCTTGATACGATCTGTTAACAAATCCATCGTATTAACCTTGGTTTTACAGTGCAGGACGTCCGCGACGTAAGTTTTTCAACGCATAACGTTCGCGCGCTAATTTTTTCAAGTGACGCTTAACAGCAGCAGCGCCTTTGCGTTTGCGTTCTGCAGTTGGTTTTTCATAAAATTCGCGACGACGCACTTCTGCCAATACACCTGCTTTTTCACAAGCGCGTTTAAAACGGCGAATCGCAATATCAAAAGGTTCGTTTTCTTTGATTTTTACTGACGGCATTATAATGACCCGAATATGTTAATATTTAAAAAGTTAGGATTGTTTCAATCCACTGAACAAACAGAACCCTTAATTATACCTTTACTTTTATAAATTTCAAAAACTCAATGTACGTTTTAGGCATAGAAACCTCTTGCGACGAAACCGGCGTCGCGATTTATCACTCCGAACAAGGCCTGTGTAGCCATATTTTATACAGCCAGGTTGCAATGCATAGCGAATATGGTGGCGTTGTTCCTGAGCTGGCATCACGCGACCACATTAGGAAATTAGTGCCGCTGATCAAGCAATGCCTAAAGGAAAGCGGATTGACCAGCAGCGACATTAACGGCATTGCTTACACCGCAGGGCCCGGCCTGATGGGGGCGTTATTGGTTGGTGCGGCAACGGCCAGAAGCCTGGCTTGGGCCTGGCAAGTTCCGGCGATTGCCGTTCATCACATGGAAGGGCATCTGTTGGCGCCGATGTTGGAAGAAAATCCGCCGGAATTTCCATTTGTTGCGTTGCTGATTTCCGGGGGGCATACCCTGCTGGTGCAGGTTGAGGGTATCGGTCGCTATCAATTATTAGGTGAATCCCTTGATGATGCCGCCGGTGAAGCTTTTGACAAGACCGCGAAAATGCTGGGCTTGGGTTATCCCGGTGGGCCGAAACTGTCTGCATTGGCAGAACAGGGCACGCCGCAAATTAAATTTCCTCGTCCAATGACCGATCGTCCCGGATTGGACTTTAGCTTTAGCGGCTTAAAAACATTCACCATGAATACCATCAACGCCTCCGGCAAAACCGATCAGGATAAAGCCGACGTCGCCGCCGCATTCCAGCAGGCGGTTGCGGAGACGCTGAGCATCAAATGCAAACGGGCTTTGCAACAAACCGGATTGAAAAGATTGGTTATTGCCGGAGGCGTCAGTGCCAACAAGCAAATTCGCGCCAGTTTGACCCAAATGGTTGCCAAGGAAAATGCCCAGCTTTATTTTCCACGGCTTGAATTTTGTACCGATAACGGCGCGATGATCGCTTATGCCGGTTGTCAGCGTTTAATGGCGGGTCAGCAGCAAGGGCTGGAGATTTATGCACGGCCTCGCTGGCCGATTAGTGAGTTATCGGGTTGCTAATCAGCCATGTAGGATATGCTACGTGTACCTTTAAGCATTGTTCAAAACACTTCCAAAAGAAATTAGGTTCTTGGTATGATTTT
>scf_100011_pt823 | contig 15778 bp, 15 predicted proteins | sample Micenr1anaerobic_FD_49594 | JGI IMG/M metagenome (IMG submission 49594) | reverse complement strand
CTTGTATCGCTACGGGTGGGTTCATGGTGGGTGAAAAACAGTTTTTTTGCCTTTGCGGCGGTAGCCAGTTTTATTCCCGAATCATAAGTGCCGTGCCCCCAACCTTGTTTGGAGGCATATTCCTCATTGGTATAGGATGAGTCGACAATCAACGCATCGACATCTTTCATGGCCAGCACGACTTCGTCCCATTTTGCATCGACAAAAGACTGGAATTCTGCATATTCGTCATCTTCCGGATCATAGATGTTGAGTTGCGGTTCGTAATCGCCGGTAAAAAAACCGACTGCCCGTCGCAATCGATTCGATAGCCGAAATTTAATACCGGGTGACTGAGCACAATGGGCGTGATTACGGCTCTGCCTACATGAACCGGTACGCCCGGTTTGACTGTGGCGTATTCAATCCGGGCATTCAGCTGCGCTTCCCGTATCGGAAAAAAACTGTATTGCAACTGTACGGAAAGCGCCCGGTTGATGGTTTCATTGGTGACCGGGTCAATTCCGCCGTAGATTTTAATGTGATTGTTCGGGATAAAAATGGGGATGAAGAAAGGCAGGCCCTGTATATGATCCCAATGGGTGTGGGTAATGAAAATATGCGCCTGGACGGGCATTTCTTTCAGCAGGTTTTGTGCAAGCGCGTGGATGCCGGTGCCGGCGTCAAGAATGATCAAATCATTGTCATCGGTCCTGATTTCTATACAGGTGGTATTGCCGCCGTATTTAACGGTGCTGGGTCCCGGTGTGGGTATGGATCCTCTAACGCCCCAGAATTTGATTTTCATTGTTGTCCTTTACTGCATGGATGTAGGGGGTAGGGCGATGCAGGAGCACAAACCGGGCGCTACAAGTTAATAAAAGATTGGGCTTCTATTTTGACGGATTCCAAATCCCCCAAAGCCTCGCACATCGCAGGGAGGTCCAGGCCAAAACGGGCGATAATGGATTCGGGGAAGGCTTCTATCACAGGATTGCCGCCATCGCCGAAGTGCATGCGTTTGCTGATTTGATTCGCGGCAAAAACGCAGTCTCGTAAGACATTCGGGCTATGGTCAAGCTCATGATGATGAGCGATGGCATCAATTAACGGGCCTGACAGCTCCCATTTTTCGGCCAGTATTCTGCCTGCCTGCGAATGATTAAGACCGATAAATTCGAGCTCGGTTTGATGCAGCGGCAGTTGTTGTTCTTGGCTCTTTTCCAGCGCGAGCTTAAATTCATCGGGAATAAATTCGGCGAATACCACTTTCCCAAAGTCATGCAGTAATCCGGCAACAAAACAATCGCCGCATTCTGTTGAAGACAGGCCTATGCGTTCAGCAAGCAGTTTGCTGATTGCTGCGGTGGTCAAAGAATGCAGCAGGAAATCGGAGGTATTGAAATTGGCCTTGTTGTCGGCATTCAACATGCCCATTGCGGCAACGCCCAGGGCTATGTTTTTTATGGTATTAAGGCCGATATGTACGACGGCTCGTTGCACCGAGGTGATTTTTTGGGGTAAGCCGTAGAAAGATGAATTAATGGCTTTAAGGATTCTAACGGTCATGACCGGGTCGCATTCAATAACGCGGATAATATCTTTTGCCGAAGCGTTGATGTCTGACGTTAATTGCACCACCTGCTGGACGCTTTTAGGAAAAGCGGGCATTTTTTCAACGAGGACGAGGAGTTTTTCGTTCTTTGAGTTTTGCATTTAAAAATTCGTTAAACAATAATCAACAAGGAGAGCACCGCAGCGAAAAGTATAGTTATGTGAGATCCCGGTTACGCCGCCACTATAATACAATACCGGCGCAATGCGGAAAAATAATAACTAACCGTTAATGGGCTTCGTCCCAATTATTGCCGATGCCTATATCTACAATCAGCGGCACGTCAAGATCGGCGGCTGCACACATGATGGATCTGATCTTCGCCGCGCAGTCGTCGACATGCTCTTCGGCAATTTCAAACACCAGTTCGTCATGCACCTGCATAATCATCTTGGCATCCGGCTGTTCCTTATACAACCACTGGTCGGCGGCAATCATGGCGCGTTTAATGATGTCGGCCGCAGTTCCCTGCATCGGCGCGTTAATAGCGGTGCGTTCGGCGTATTGGCGACGCGCCGCGTTGCGTGAGTTTATCTCCGGCAAATACAACCGTCTGCCGAACAGGGTTTCGATATAGCCTTGTTCGCGGGCTTGTTCCCTGATGCGGTCCATGTAGTTTTTGACGCCCGGATAACGGGCAAAATACAAGTCGATATAAGATTGCGCCTGACTGCGCGACAAGCCCAGTTGCTGTGCGAGTCCAAAGGACGACATGCCGTAAATCAGTCCGAAATTGATGGCCTTGGCGGAACGGCGCAAATCGGTGGTGACTTGCTCGGGAGCTACGCCAAATACTTCCGCCGCGGTGGCGCGATGCACGTCCTGTCCTTCGCTAAAGGCTTTTAACAAGCCTGCGTCGGCCGATAAATGCGCCATGATGCGTAACTCGATTTGCGAATAATCGGCGGCGACAATTTTTTTGCCTTCGGGGGCGATAAACGCCTGCCGGATTTTTCGGCCTTCTTCACTGCGTATCGGAATATTTTGCAAGTTGGGATCGGAGGACGACAGCCTGCCTGTCGCGGCTATCGCTTGATGGTACGAGGTATGGATCCGACCCGTTTGTCCGTCAATCTGCTGCGGCAGTTTGTCGGTATAGGTTGATTTCAGCTTGCTTAAGCTGCGGTACTCAAGAATCAGCTTGGGCAGCGGGTAATCGAGAGCCAATTCCTGCAACACCGATTCTTCCGTTGAGGGCTGGCCTTTAGGCGTTTTCTTTAATACCGGCAGCTTTTGCTGATCGTACAATATCTCCTGAATCTGTTTCGGCGAACCCAGGTTGAAGGTCTGTCCGGCCAGGTCGTGAGCGTGTTGCTCAAGGGAGATAATCTGGCTGGAAAGCTCAAGGCTTTGCTGCGCGAGCATCGCCGCGTCGATTAATACGCCGTTGTTTTCGATGCGGGCCAGTACGCTAATCAGCGGGACTTCCATTTCCGAATATAACTCAAGCAGTCTTGGATGCTGTGCCAGTTTTGCATTTAGCACCTGATGCAGTTGCAGGGTAATGTCGGCATCTTCCGCTGCGTAAGGTGCGGCTTGATCTATCGATACTTCCTGAAAGCCTATTTGCTTTGCGCCTTTTCCGGCAACATCCTCATAATGGATGGTTTCAACGCCGAGATATTCTTTGGCCAGGTCATCCATATTATGTTTGGTTGCGGTGCTGTTTAACACGTAGGATTCCAGCATGGTGTCGTGGGCGATGCCGCGTAATGCGATGCCGTGATTAGCCAGGACATGCGTATCGTATTTCAGGTTTTGCCCGAGTTTGGCTTTATGCGGATTTTCCAGCAGAGGGCGCAGTTTTTCCAGTATTTCAGAGCGATCCAGCTGATCCGGTACGCCGGGATAGTCGTGCGCTAAAGGCACGTAGGCGGCTTTGCCCGGCGTTACCGCAAACGATACGCCGACTATCTGGGCTTTGCTGTAATCAAGGCTGGTGGTTTCGGTGTCGAACGCAAACAATTCGGCTTTTTCCAGTCGAGCCAGCCAGTCGTTAAAGTGCTGTTCGGTTAACACGGTTTCGTAGCTGGAATCGATTTTGGCGGGCTTGTCTTCGGTTTGTGCGGCTTCAATAGGGCTCAGGGCAGGCGTAGACGAAGAACCTGTGCTGAGCTCAGTCGAAGCATCCAGCGATTTTAACCAGGACGAAAAGCCCAGTTCGGCCAATAAGATTCTTAGTTCCGCCTTGTCCATCGGCTGCTGTTTCAAGTCTTCCATGTTGTAGGGCAAATCGAGGTCGCATTTAATGGTGGTGAGTTGTTTGGATAACGGCAGTTGATCCAAACTGGCGCGCAGGTTCTCGCCGATTTTGCCGGTGATTTTATCGGCGTGGGCGACCAGGTTTTCCAGGGTACTGTATTGCTCCAGCCATTTTGCCGCCGTTTTAGGGCCGACTTTGGGTACGCCGGGAATGTTGTCGACGGTGTCGCCTATCAAGGCCAGATAATCGATAATCTGCTCCGGCCTGACCCCGAATTTGTCGATAACGCCCTGAATATCCATGCGGGTATTGGACATGGTGTTTTCCAGGATAATATGTTCGGTGACCAGCTGCGCCATATCCTTGTCGCCGGTGGAAATAATAACGTCGTAGCCTTGCTGTTCGGCGTGCTGGGCCAGTACGCCGAGCACGTCGTCGGCTTCCACGCCGGATTCGATAATCAGCGGCAGACCCATCGCCCGAATCAGGTTGTGCAGCGGGGCAATCTGTACCCGCAAATCATCGGGCATAGGCGGCCGATGGGCTTTGTACTGATCGTAAAGCTCGTTGCGAAAGGTTTTGCCCGGCGCATCGAAGACCACGGTGATGTAGTCGCTGTGATAGTCGGCAATCAGTTTGCGCAGCATATTGCTGACGCCGTAGATGGCGTTGGTGGGTTCGCCGTTCGCATTGGTTAGCGGCGGAATGGCATGGTAAGCGCGGAACAAAAAAGAGGAACCGTCAACCAGGATCAGGCGTTCTCTGACGCCCGCCTTTGACAAAGGGGAGGCAGGGGAGATTTGTGTTTGTTGGGACATAAATTAGGTTCAAGGCTAAGGGCTAAAGGTGTGGTAACTATTCGGCGAATGGATTAATAGAACGCGGATGCCAAAAGTAGGCGCTTCTAAGCGACGCCGATTGGCCGGATTTGCGCGGTTTTTTAAAGCCGAAAGCCGAATTTGTTATGCGCTTTTAAATCTGTGCTCCATTGGGTTGCAAATATAGCGGGTAAAGGCGCTAATTAACGACTTCGTTAATCTTATTTAATCATAATTATCAGCGTCATCTGCGTTCCATTTTGCTAATTGCTGAAAATTTCAAATATACTAAGTTTTACGCTTAACATCGACGATATTGGGCAATTGACTTATTTTATTAAGAACCTGGCTTAACTGATCGGTATTTTCAATTTGAATGGTCAAATTGAGTAGCGCTGAAAAGTCGGGATGCGTATCCAGTGCCGCATTGGAAATATGAATTTTAGCCTGGGCCAAAATCTGGGTAACGTCATTGAGTAAATTTTGCGAGTTAAAGGCATGGATAACAATAGGCACAGCGTAGCTGGCTTTTTTTGCGCCCCAGCTAACCGAAATAAGCTGGGTCTGTTTTTCGGGGCCAAGGTGCAAGATGTTTTCGCAGTCTTTGCGGTGGATCGTAATGCCTTTTTTGTGGGAAATATAGCCGATAATGTCATTGCCCTGAATCGGGGAGCAACAGTGAGCAAGAGAAGTCAGGACATTATCGATGCCTTCTACGGAAATGACTGATTTAGTCTCGGGCTTTTTGCGTTGAATGGGTGTCGGTTGAGCTTCCAGTTCAGGAATCTTGAAAAACGCCGCAAGCTGTCGGCTGTTAATGTCGCTACGGCCTATCGCTTCGAGCAGCTTATCGGTATCCGGTTGATGAAAATGTTTGGCCAGCTCCGCCAGATTGAGCATTTTTAAGCCCAGTCGCTGGCTTTCCTTGTCTAAAATAGCCTTGCCTGTGGCCATATTCTGGGTTTGTTGCTGATTTTTAAACCAGCTTTTGACTTTGCTGATCGCGGCCGATGTCTTTAAATAGCCCAGGTTGAGATCGATCCAGTTGTGATTGGGGCCGCCCTCTTTTGCCGTCAAAATTTTCACCTGATCGCCGGATTTTAAGGTATAGGTCAGCGGCGCAATGCGACCGTTGACTTTTGCCCCGCGGCAGCGGTGTCCAACTTCGGTATGGATGGCGTAGGCAAAATCCAGCGGCGTCGAGCCTTTAACCAGGTCGATTAATTTCCCGGCGGGCGTTAAAACATAGACGCGATCATTGAATAATTCGCTACGGAAATTTTCCGACAGCGCTTCGTCGCTGCCTTCCTTTCGGCTACGCTCAGGACTGGTTTCGTCCAGCAGCTTGCGCAACGAGGCGATGTTTTTTTCGATGGCCGCATCATGCTTGCCGCCTTCCTTGTAAGACCAGTGCGCGGCAACCCCGAGTTCGGCAAAGTCGTGCATCTGCTGGGTGCGGATTTGCACCTCGATACGATTGCCCTCGGGATCGATAATGACGGTATGCAAAGACTGGTAACCGTTTTCTTTAGGGTTGGCGATATAATCGTCAAACTCTTTGGGAATGGTTTGCCAAAGGCTATGCACCATGCCTAAGGTGGCATAACAGGCGGTCAGGTTGTCGACAATCACGCGCACGGCCAACAGGTCGTAAAGTTCGTCTATATCCAGTTGCTTGCGCCGCATCTTTTTCCAGATGCTGTAAATATGTTTGGGACGACCGTAAATCTCGGCAGAAATGCCTTCTTCGGCGAGCTTTTTCTGCAGCAGGACAATAAACTTGTTAATACAGTTTTCCCGCTGCACGCGGTTATCGGTCAACGACTTGGCAATGCGGCGGTAGGATTGGGGTTTCAGATAGCGGAAGGCCATATCCTCCAGCTCCCACTTTAGCTGATGAATACCCATGCGGTTGGCAATCGGCGCATAAATGTCCAGCGTTTCCTGGGCGATAAAGCGCCTGAGTTCGTAAGACTCCCTGGGTAAAACCTTAAGCCGTTGAAGCCGGTAAGCCAGTTTTATTAATACGGCGCGGACATCCTGAGTCATGGACAGCAGCATTCTGCGCAAGGTTTCCGTTTGGCTCGGTTGATCGGTCATTTCCAGGGAATAAACGGTTAACTTATTCAGCCAGTTAACATCGTTAACCAGTGTTGCAACCGTTTCGCCGAATTGCTCTTTAATGTTAGGCTTCGGATTTAAATGGGCTAAGCGTGGATCGCTTAATATTGCGGCGAGGATGGTTTTCAGATCGACATTAAAGTCCATCAAAATTGCCGCTACCTCAACGCCTTTGGGGCGAAAATAATGCGGATCTTCAGGGATTTGGGCGATAATCGCCAGCGCCCGATTTATTTGTTCGGTATCGGGAGCGGAAAATCCGCTAAAAAGCTGTTTATTGGGCTCGGTGTTTTTTTGCATCAAACGATAGTCAATAATTTGAAAACTTGGCGGTTATGATAGGTCAATGCCGGTAAATGTAACAAGCAATCATTGCCTACATGGAAGTAGGCAAGGGGCGTGAGCAGGACTGCATGGACAGATATTTGCTCCTGAAATATCTGCATTCACCACATCCCTATGGAGATTATGCAGGAGGTAGAGCGCCTACTTTGGGTGCAGATTGCTGAAAACACATCTGCTAAATACGTATTTTAACTTATTGAAATGCAATGAAATAAATCTATGATGTTGGTGTCGGCTAACGGCAATTCTATGGTTACGGAAACACGGTTATATTTTTAACAAATAATTTAAAGTTGAAAAAATGAAAATTACAATATTCGGAAGCGGTTATGTGGGGTTGGTAACAGGTACCTGTCTTGCGGAAGTCGGCAATGACGTTATCTGTGTTGATATTGATGAGGCTAAAATCGCCAAACTGCAACAGGGCATTATTCCGATATTTGAGCCGGGACTCGAGACTATGGTCAAGGAAAATCAATCGGAAGGGCGATTAAGATTTACTACCGATATCAAGGCGGCCGTGGATCATGGCGTATTTCAATTCATAGCGGTCGGTACACCGCCGGATGACGACGGCTCAGCCGATTTGCAGTATGTATTGGCGGTTGCCAAGGGTATTGCCGAGAATATGGACGAGTATCGGGTTGTGATTGATAAATCGACGGTGCCTGTGGGTACCGCAGATAAGGTTAAAGCGGTTATGCAGCAGATATTGGCAAGCCGCGGCAAAGATCTGGAGTTCGACGTGGTGTCAAATCCCGAGTTCCTGAAAGAAGGCGCGGCGTTGGATGATTTTATGAAGCCGGACCGGATCGTTATCGGTACCGATAACCCCAGAACGGCGGAATTGCTCAAGGCGCTTTATGCACCGTTTAATCGCAGTGTCGACCGGGTCATCACCATGGATATACGTTCGGCTGAATTAACCAAGTATGCTGCAAATGCGATGCTGGCAACCAAAATCAGTTTTATGAATGAATTGGCAAATCTGGCCGAGCATTTGGGGGCGGATATTGAGCAGGTAAGGCATGGCATAGGTTCCGATAGCCGCATCGGCTACAGCTTTATTTATCCCGGTTGCGGTTATGGCGGCTCCTGTTTTCCCAAAGACGTGAAAGCGCTGGAAAGAACGGCAAAGGAACAGGGCTATCATGCAGAATTGCTCAATGCGGTAGAGAATGTCAATAATCGGCAAAAACACCGCTTGTTCGAAAAAATTAATCAGCATTATCAAGGCAATTTAACCGGTAAGGTATTTGCCTTGTGGGGACTGGCGTTTAAACCCAATACCGATGACATGCGCGATGCGCCAAGCCGGGTTGTGCTGGAAGCCTTGATTGAAGCCGGTGCAACCGTGCAGGCCTTTGATCCTGAAGCGCAGGAAGAAGCGCGGCGACTTTATGGCGACATGCCGGGTTTGAGTTATTACGACTCGCCCAAGGATGCCTTAAAACAAGCCGATGCGTTGGTGATAGTTACGGAATGGAAACAATTTCGCAGTCCTGATTTTGATGAGATGAGTCAACAGCTGCATGATAAGGTGATCTTTGACGGCCGTAATATGTATGAGCCGGACAGGGTTAAGCGTAGCGGATTAGCCTATTACGCAATAGGGCGATAAAAAAGTTGTATTTACAAGGCAAGCGTCTAAACTAAGCGGCGAATGGTTAATAATAATTTTGGTTGGCATATAAGACTATTCACAAATCATAAATCATATAATTTTTTATAATAGGAAAATAAAGATGCTTAGATTATTAGTAGTGTTATTTGCCGCCTTTTGCTCGTTTAATGTCATTGCCTCTCCTGTCAACATCAATACCGCCGATGCTAAAACCATAGGGGAAGCCCTGTCAGGTATCGGTCAGAAAAAAGCCGAAGCCATTGTTAAGTACAGGGAAACAAAAGGTGAATTCAAAACAGTGGAAGATTTGGTTAACGTTGATGGAATCGGTGCGAAAACTGTCGAAAAAATTAAAACGATGTCTTGTTAAGCGATGCGGCGGCCGTCGCGGATCAAAAGACAGATAAAAAAATAGATGAAAAAACGGATAAAAAGATAGAAGAAAAACCAAGTAGATTATCGGTAGTTATCTTAAGAGACCAGCCGTTTCTAATTAGAGACGGCTGGTTTTTTATTGTCTGGGATTTATTTTACGTGTGCTATTGAATGCAAGCATTGAACGTGAGTGGACAATCCGTATTGCCGAGCAAAAAACAGGCTGATTGAAAATGCTGTAAAATGAATCAACAGGCATGAGTTAATCGCATTGAGCGGCAGTGCCGGTGCTGTGTGTTATTTTTTAATCGCAATGGTTTGAGATGAAATGAGTGAAGAATACGAATACGATGATGAAGAGGTTGAATATTACGCAATCCGGCCTAATAAAACGCAAATCAAAAAAGATATGGCAGTTCTTTTTGCTTTAAGCGAAGAAATGTCTGAGCTACCGGCGGGGCAATTAAAAACGCTTGAGCTTCCTGAGATCATCAATAAAGCCGTTGTAGAAGTATCGGGAATGCCGCATAAAGGCGCGAGAAAACGGCTGCTGAAATTTATTGCCGGCCAGCTCAATAAGATAGATATAGAGCCTATTTTAGAAAAACTGTCGCGCATCAAAAATAAAAGCGCCCACGCGGTCAGGGAGCACCATATTGTTGAGCGTTGGCGAGATCGGCTGATTGCCGAGGGCAATGATGCCTTGACGGAATTGCTGGACGAGCAGCCTCATGCCGATCGGCAGTTATTAAGACAATTATTGCGTAATGCCCAAAAAGAAACTGAAGCCGGTAAGCCGCCCAAATCTTCGCGTCTGTTATATCGCCAACTGAAAGAATTATTTAAGGTTGAAGGCGAACCGGATGATGAAGCAGGGTTTGAGGATGAGCAGGAAGACGATTAATCGCCCGTCACTCCATCATGCCTGACAATCGTTAAATAAATCCATTTGCCGGGAACGAGTCTGCCCGGCCTTGTTTTCCAGTGATGACAGCGTAATCCCCAGCAAGCGCACATTGCGCCTGCCTATGTCGGTGTTTTTCAATAAGTCTTCAAGGATGTCGACCAGGGTCGATGCCGCCGTAATGACATGCGGCAGTGTCCTGCTGCGGGTGATTTGCACAAAATCGTGATATTTGATTTTTACGGTCAGGGTATGGGCGACCAGCTGCTTTTCGGCGATTTTGCTTAAGGCCTTTTCCAGCAGGCTTTGCAACTGCGCAATGACGTCTTGTTTGGCCTTAATATCCTGCTGAAAGGTGATTTCCACGCCCACCGATTTCCTGATGCGGCAGTTGTTGACCGGGCGGTTGTCTATGCCCCTGGAAATGCTGTAATAATGCAGCCCGGCCTTGCCGAAATAGTGCTGCAACGTTTCCAGCGGCAATTCCTTCAAATCCTTGCCGGTCTTGATGCCCAATGAGTGCATTTTTAGCGAAGTGGCCTTGCCTATGCCATGGAAACTTTTCGACCGGTAGCCGTTCTGCAAAGTCAGGCCCTTGTTCCGGGGTGATTAAATAAAGCCCGTCCGGTTTATTGATGTCCGAAGCGATCTTGGCGAGGAATTTGTTATAGGAAACACCGGCCGAAGCGATCAGCTGGGTCTCCTGCTTAATCGAAGCTTTAATGGCTTTGGCGATCAATGTGGCGGAGCCTTGATGCAGGCTGGCATTGCTGACATCCAGATAGGCTTCGTCCAGGGACAGCGGTTCAAAAAGATCGGTGTAGTCGGCAAATATTTTTCGAATGGCCGTTGACGCTTCTTGATAAGCCTCGAAGCGGGGTTTTACAAAAATGGCCTGGGGACATAAGCGGTACGCATGCGCTGAAGACATCGCGGAATGGATGCCGTATTGTCTCGCTTCATAACTGCAGGTTGCGACAACGCCGCGCGAGTCGGGAGCGCCGCCGACGATCAGGGGCTTGTTGCGGTATTGCGGGAAATCGCGCTGCTCTACGGCCGCAAAAAAAGCATCCATGTCGATATGAATGATTTTGCGGCTAGAGTTCATCGACGACTGCATGGACAGATATTTGCTCCTCGGCAACTGCTCCTGCGTTGCTCTACTACAGGCCATCCATGGCCTTATGCAATATCCGCATTCACCATATCCCTATGGATTATGCAGGAGCTACGACCCCCAGGGATGGGGGAGGTAGAACAACGCATGGAGCGATTGCCGAGCGTTATTTTGCGGAGTTTTTCGCTTCCGGCAATTGCAGTTCTGCGGTCATATTCCAGTCGGAGAAAGGAAACGGCAGGGTTTCGGTATTGAAAGTCAGGAACAGCAAAATATGGTACGTATAAATGGAAAGACTGCGTCCGAAATTAAGAATGTTGACATTAGCTTTGCCGGTGAGCAGCGTTGATGCCACCTGCAATATAATAACGGCCCAGAGCAGCATTCTGACCAGTCCGCCGATAGCCGCAAAAATCAGCATAAAGAATATTCTTTTCCAGGTGCTGAGTTGTTTCAAGTTGTAGTTGATTTGTTCATCCATCGTAATTAACCTCGGTTCATAATGTCGCGTAAATCAAGAGCCGCCGCGTTGCAGCGAGCTATATAATTTGCCATTGACAGGGAGTAGTTGGCGAAAAGACCGTAGCCGCTACCGTTTAAAATCATCGGGCTTAGAATAGGGGTCAGGGCGTTTTCCAGCGCCTTAATCATGATGTCAACGGTACGCATGGCCCGTTTGTCCAATAAAATATCCTCAAAGTCATGTTTGATGGCTCTGAGTATATGCAACAACGCCCAGCTTGCCCCGCGCGCTTCATAGAAAACGTCGTCAATCTCCAACCAGGTTACTTTGGCTACGGAGGTGCCTTTTTCATCAGCCGCTTCCCGCTCAAGCTCGGTCAATCCGGGGCCGTAGTTGCCGCTGGCGCTGTTTGCGGTCAAACGGGTGGAAAGCCCGCCCAGACGCTTAATCACAACTTCGGTGTATTGCCACAGATTGTCGGCACGGGAATAAAATTGAGCTTTTTTTATGGGGCCGCCGTATTTTTGCAGGCGTTCCATGTATTTATGCAGCGCTTCAACGCCTTTTTGATATTCGGCTTCCGTTGACGGCAGGGCCCATGAGTCGTTTTCGTAATAGAAATAAGGTTCTGCAATCGCCAGATCAGGGTCTTCGGCCGATTGGGATTGATCCCTGGCAAAGTGGTTTCTTAATGCCGATGTGGCATCGCGCAGCATGACTAACGCGCCATATTCCCAGTTGGAAATGTTGTCCAGGAATACGCCGGGAGGCGCGACGTCGTTAGTAATATAACCGCCGCTTTTATGCAACAGAACCTCGGCGATGTGCGCCAGGGTGTTGGTGTAGACATAGCCGACCGGCATACTTTCAGTGGCGTGGGTTTCTTCTGCGCGTTTTACGGCTTCGTCCAGAACATTAAACTGATCCGGCTCTCTGCCCCACCAAGCGCCCAGGAAGATCAGGATGATCACCACAATGAGGGTAAAAACGCCAAAGCCCCACAGTATCCCTTTAGATTTTATATCGTTCAGTGTATCGTTTGCCGCCATTTTTGAAATCCCGTAAAGAGGTTTTTTCGTAGGATCGAAAAACATTTCATCCCACTGCTTTTTTATATGAAAAATTGGCTACATGGTAGCAGGTTTTTTTGCTATTTGCTTACGGCGCAAGTTGCTATAGCGGTTTTTTTTGGCTCTTGGATGCGCTTTATCATAGATTTCAGCCAGATGCTGAAAGTCCAGGTGGGTGTATATCTGGGTCGTGCTGATATTGCTGTGTCCGAGCAGTTCCTGAACGGCTCTTAAGTCATGGCTGGATTCAAGTAAATGGCTGGCGAAGGAATGTCTCAGCATGTGCGGATGGATATGTTCGGCAATACCTTTTGCTTTGCACCACCGTTCCAGCCTTAACTCAATGTTGCGTTGACCGAGCCGGGTGCCCCGCGTTGAAACGAATAGCGCGGGCTCGATAGCGGGGATTTTTACGGCTCGCTGCTGTAACCAGTTTTCAATCGCCGTAACGGCTTTGCTGCCTACCGGTAATACTCTGGATTTACCGCCCTTGCCGATGCGGACAGTCAAGGTGCTGTCCGGCAAATCCAGGTCGGTTAAATCAAGCGCCGACAGCTCGCTCAACCGCAGGCCGGATGAATAGAATAATTCGAACATGGCCAGGTCGCGTATTTCAAGCAATGAACTCGCCCCGGCTTCCAGCAAGCCGGATAACTGATCGACATCCAGTGTTTTAGGCAGCTTCCTGGCTTGTTTGGGCGCTTGAATATGCTGCGCAGGATTTACGTCGGCCTGGCCCTTTTTTAACAGGTAGTTATAAAAACTGCGAATAGCGGACAGCTCGCGTTGCAGACTTTTGCTGCTTAGGCCTTTCCGATGCCGACTGGCGATATGGGCGCGAATATCGGTGTGCTTCAGGTCGGCCCAGCGGGTTATGGGCTTGTCTGTGCAATAGCGGGATAGATGTTTAAGATCCCGCTGATAACTTTTTACGGTGTGTTCCGAGGCGCGAACTTCAACAGTGAGCTGCTTGAAAAAGTCAGCCAGCATCAGTTCGGCATCGGAATCCATGTTGTTAACGCTGCTGCAACAAGGTGATCAGCCGGGTCGCTATGATTTCGCTCATTTGATTTAAAAACAGGTTGCCCATGCTGTAATGGAACCGGCCTTCTTCCCGGCTGCCGATGGCTAAAATGCCTTCCAGTTCGGTAAAAGCCAGGGGGATAATGGCGCAGGATTTTACTTCAAACGCCAGCTCGCCGAATAATACTCTTGCCTGGGCTATAGTCGGGCGGCCGCATTTGGGCTGGTTGCCGGCCAGTTCAACCGCAAACGGTTCCAGGTCTTTGCTGTCCGGTTCAATAAACAGGTTGGTAATAGCGGCGTCCGGATTGTGTTTGATGATGCGCACCGCAACAAAATCGATCAAAAAATATTCCGACAGCACGACATCCAGGTTGGCAACCGCTTCTTCCAGCGTTGTCGGCATCCAGCAGCGCGAGAGTCAGTTTATGCATACGGTTCAGCGAGGTATCGTTATCCCTGGCTATTTCTATCAGCGCAGTGAGCTGGTTTTCCATGTCATGATGCCGACTTCTAAACAGCTCCAGCTGTTTTGAAATTAAGGAGACCGCATTGCCGGTAGGATGCGGGATGCTCATGTGTTCCAGCAAATTCAAATGCTCATGGAAGAACTCGGGATGTTTGCGCAGGTAGTCTTCAACCTGGGTTGAAGTGAGTTCTGAGGGGTGTTCGTTCATAGCGTTATTTGTCCTTCAAAAACAGAAATGGCGGGTCCCGTCATTAAAACCGGTTCGCCACGGCCAAGCCAGTTGATGCTTAGCGTTCCGCCGGGCAGGTCAACACTGACCGTATGATCCAGCAGATTGTGTTCAATGCCGATGACCACGGCGGCACAAGCGCCGCTGCCGCAAGCCAGCGTTTCGGCAGCGCCGCGTTCATACACACGCAGCTTAATGTGTTGGCGATCTACGACTTGCATAAAACCGACATTAACCCGCTCCGGGAAAAAAGTATGGCTTTCCAGGGCTTTTCCCAGTTCAGCCACCGGCGCGGTTTTAACATCCGTGACTTGAATAACCGCGTGCGGATTGCCCATGGATACAGCGCCAAAAGCTTTTTCAGTCTCGTTAACCAGCACGGTATAAAATCGGGATTCTTCTTCGGCCAGCAAAGGGATTTCAGCAGGCGCGTGCCTTGGGATGCCCATATTGACGGTGATCAGGTTGTCGGCATCAAAGCGCAGTAACAATTGACCTGAATTGGTGTCGACGCAGATTTCATTCTTGTCCGACAGCTTTTTATCGCGAACAAAGCGGGCAAAGCAGCGTGCGCCATTGCCGCACTGGGCGACTTCGCCGCCGTCTGCGTTAAAGATTCGGTATTTGAAGTCGGCATTGGCGTTTACCGCCTTTTCGACCAATAACAGCTGATCGAAGCCTATGCCGAAGTGCCGGTCGGACATCAGCCGGATTTGTTCGGGCGTTAAGTCGATGTGCTGATTGATGGCGTCAATGACCACAAAATCATTACCGAGGCCGTGCATTTTAGTGAAGTTGATCATTTATATATTAAACATAATGGATTTAATTGTTCACCACAAAGGCACGAAGAACACGAAGAAATAAGATAAAACTAATTGCTCCTGCATCGCCTAAAGCGCCTACTGTTGGTGCTCTACCTCCTGCATTCATGCAGTCGTTCGTGGTGAATATTTATGTCTTAGGGCAACAAATGCTCGCCCGCCCAAAGCTGTGCAATCGTTTCTCTTTCCCTGATCACATGCAGGGTGCTGCCGTCAACAATCAGCTCAGCCAGTCGCGGTCTGGAATTATAATTTGAACTCATGGTAAAACCATAAGCGCCGGATGAGCGTATCGCCAACAAATCGCCTTGAGCAATTTTAAGCGTACGGTCTTTGCCCAAAAAATCACCGGTTTCACAGACCGGGCCGACTATATCCCAAGTCGCTTCCGCTGCGTTATTTTGCCGGTTGACCGGAATAATGTTCTGCCATGCGCTATATAAAGCAGGCCGCACCAGGTCATTCATGGCTGCATCGACGATAGCAAAGTTCTTATTGGCGGTCGGTTTAAGATATTCAACCTGAGTCACCAGAATACCGGCATTGCCGACGATAGCGCGGCCCGGTTCCAGTAAAATTTCAAAATCGGTTTGCCCCAG
>scf_100011_pt558 | contig 16312 bp, 13 predicted proteins | sample Micenr1anaerobic_FD_49594 | JGI IMG/M metagenome (IMG submission 49594) | reverse complement strand
CCATAAGGTCACTAGAGAATTAAGTTTCAGGGGAAAAAATCTTGCGCTGCTTCATGATTTGCCTTTCTCTCAACATCTTTTTCAAGTCAGCGGAAGTTAGGGTGTGTCTGTCATGGATGACCGCATCCTTAATCGCATCTTGGACTGCGCGAGTCAACTCCGCATGACTCAAGCCTTCAGCGATTTCAGCTAGGCTGGCCCACACCGGTTTAACGATTTTGAAGCCGGACAGCTTGAATTTCAAAACCTCAATGATCTGCGTACGGTTTGGCAAACCGTATTCGATGACATCGTCAAAACGCCGGAACAACGCATAATCAAGTGCTTGCGGATGGTTCGTGGCGGCAATAATGACACTGTTTGACTCGTCTCGTTCAAGCATTTGCAGAAAACTATTGAGAACTCGGCGAATTTCGCCTACATCATTAACAAAGCCGCGCTGGGCACCGATAGCGTCAAACTCATCGAAAAATAAACGCCACGCAACGAGGCTATGCTATCGAAGACCTGCCGCAGCTTGGTGGCAGTTTCGCCCATAAATTTAGTGATCAACGCATCCAACCGAACCACAAATAAGGGAATACCTAATTCTCCAGCCAGCACTGAGGCTGTTAGGGTCTTGCCAGTACCAGGGAGGCCGACCAAGAGAATTTTGCGGCGTGGTGACAGACCATGAGCTTGAATTTTGGCAAAATGCCGTTGTTCCTTGATAATCCGCTGCAAATGTTCTTCAGTAGTTATGTCCAACACAATTTCAGCCAGGCGTGCTTTCGGATAAGAAGCGTCAAGTAGTGTGGTCATTTCTCCACGCGGCTGGATGATTGGGGTTGGCCGTTTTTCGATGGAAACAGCAGAGCGGTGTACCTTGCCAGCGTCGATCATTGAACGCAAATCTTCCGCCAGCTTGCCATGACCCAGTTTAGCTTCGTGTGCAGCCACTTGCATTGCGACAGCATAAAAATGACCATCGTCACCGTCGATATGCGATTTGAGTAAGGCTTTGAGTTGGTCCGCGCTAGCCATGGTTGTGGGGTGACTCTGTGTTTTAGAAAGAAAAGAAAAGTATATCAGTATGTCCTATGATAATGATAAAAAATTACTGTATTCGTCAATGACTTATAAATTCAACGAAGTCCAGTAGGGCACGTATCTGGCAGTTTGGAGGGTTATGGTTGGGAAATGACACTTGATGCGTACCAACACAACTAAACGGTCGAACGATCAGCCGTATAGATCAGGCATGTAGTTTATGACTAATATGGCGACGGATTTTTGTTTTGCCTGACACATCTCAAACATCCCTATTAAGCCCCTTTATCGATTCTCAACTTCCCAACCCTTGCAGGCCAAGGCAATGTGATATGGAACGGGGCGGGCGCCGGTTCCGTAGGCGCTCATGGTGCGTGTCGTCATGTCCAATGCTCGCGCTGCGTCGGCCAGCGACAGTCCGTTACGTAGCCGCCAGGCGATGAATGTGCGGGTGTTTTCGTCGGTGGAGGTTTGAAGCAGCGCTTCCAGCCATAAGGTATCGGCGCCGATTTGAATGTCAAAGTCTGTCCATTCGATCGTCCAACCTATGCTGTTTGTGAGCCGCACCTTGGCAAAGGCGGCTGGATCGCGTAAAGGCGCAAGGCCCGGTTTGGCGAAAATAGCTTCCCCCTTATCCACGGTCATTATGCAGCCGTTAATAAAGGTCATTTTTAGTTGATAGTTAGGTAAAGGTTCAACCGCTGCTAGGCGGGGGCGCTTCATTGATGCCACTTTTTCCATTCCTTGATTAATTCATTACGGTTTGCCGTAACCCACGCCATGACTTCATCGCGCAAACCGCGCGGAAAAGTGCCTTCACAGGCCAGGGTTTGCAGGTTAATTAATACATCAAAACTGCCGCCGACCAAGTGCGCATGCATCGGCGGAGAGTCGTCCTCTCGTACCTCAAGTCGGTATTTGTTGCGAAAGAGTTGCTTGGTAGTCATGTTCCAATAATATGGAATAATTCTAATATGTCAACCGCCGCGTTGTGAGAGAAGGCGATTAAAAGTGCGGTTTAAACTCAAGGGAAACGCTCACTCTCTGTACTAATCGGTCCATCGTCATTCCGGCAGGGATTCACTCCGGGCAAGCCCTTCGGGTGAATGAAAAAGCCGTTTCAGGCGAATTTGCGAGCGGGTAGACAGGGATGTGCGTATGAAAAAAACAGCCTTGCACGATTAACAAACGGGGTGATTGAGCTACGCAATGCGTTGAAGCTTGATATTCGATGACTTATCGGCAACTGCGCCATGCAGTCGTGGCTCTGTCGGGATGACGCGTTGTGTCGATTACATTGCCTGGATTCAACTCATAAGCGCAATAGTCGGGTCAGCCCGACCTTGCGTTATTCAACCGCATTGCCCATTTGGGAGGGAGCAATCCCTTTAAGCCAGGCGTTAACTGACGGTTGCTCGGCTTGGCCTTGCTGGTTGATAAAGGTAAACGGCACAGAAACCAGCGCCATGCCTTTGTTGATCTGAACCGCGAAATGCAAATGCGGGCCGGAGGAAAAACCGGTGTTGCCCGAATAACCGATCAATTGTCCGGCCACCACAGCCAAGCCCGGATAAACCTGGGCTTTCTCCAGTTCCAGGTGGGCATAAATCGCCATAGAACCGTCATCGTGCAAAATCCTGATGTTGTTGGCCTCGGAGCTGTATGCCTTATTGGTGCCGCCTTTATAAAAATCATCCTCGGCTTCCAGGACTATGCCCGATCTGGCCGCATAAACCGGTGTGCCAACCGGCATGACTATGTCTACGGCATATTTGTTTTGTTCGTCGGTATGGCTAAAACTGCCGCCGAAAGCCTGGGAAATTTGAAACGCTGTATTGGGCGCTACCGGTGGCCAATAGCTTGCATTAGCGCTGTAATGCGCTAAAGGGCTACCGATGATATAGCTGTATTTAAGTGCAAGCCGCCATGGTTCATGCTCATTGATAGCATTGATCTGGAAAAGACTGTCCGATTTTCCAGATTCGATAACAAACCGCTTGGGCAGGTCGGGCGTAGCCTGGACATTGTTTCGTTCGGAAAAATCGATTTCAACTTCCACGGGACCGGCATAATCATTACGGATATAAAACTGCGGATGCCGCTCTTCGCCCGACTGCAATAGCCAGAGCAATTGCTTGGTCGCCGGCTTAAGTTGTCTCACTTCAAGTTGTTTTTGCTCGGTTTCCGGCGGCTTGTCGGTAAAATGCAATATGCCTTGCTTGTCCTGAAATTTATAAAGTTTTTTGCCAACGGCATTAAACGAACACAGCGACAATACTATAAAAATTAAGAGTGATGTTTTCATGGGTTGCGTCATATGGAAAAAGAATATGCGCGGTAATACCGATCTTTAATCTTCAGGTTGGCTGGGGAAATAAGGGTCGGCGATCAAAACCGGGATAAACAGTGCAATCATTACCGCAATCGCAATAAACGCGGGGTTAATAATGCCTGCCAACCAATAGGCTATCGCACTCCCCCAGACCATGCGCATCGGCCCGGGCATTTTAATGATTTTCAAAATAGGCTCCTTGGTAAACAGGGTCGTAGGGCTTTCCGCTTAAGACGGGGCAAGCGTCAAGGCTTAACCTTAAACTATGCCGTAGCGTTTTTGGTATTATGACAGCTAATTTCAATGAGCGTTCATTTACAAAAGACGATCATAAGCCGATTTTGAAAATAAAACATGCAATATTCAAACAGTAACTATTGGGATTTTGGCGCCCCAATTGCCGGTATTTTACTCACCTTATCTTTTGCTCCTTTTGATTATTCCTGTTTGGCGCCGGTAGCGTTGGCGTTTTTGTTCGCCTGCTGGCAGAACGTATCGGCTAAGCGCGCGGCCATGCGCGGCTATTTATTCGGCCTGGGCGCGTTCGGTTCAGGCGTGTCCTGGGTCTACATCAGCATGCACGATTTTGGCGGAGCCGGTGTGTTTGAGGCGAGTCTGCTGACCGGTTTGTTTTCCGCTTTTTGGGCATCGTTTCCGGCCTTGGCCGGTTATCTTTCGGTAAAAACAAATCCGGTAAATAAGGGCTCGGTTCGGGTCCTGTTGATGCCGGTCATCTGGATACTGGTTGAATATCTCCGGGGCTATTGGGTGCTGAACGGGTTTCCCTGGCTGCATATTGCCTACTCCCAATTGGCGACGCCTCTGGCCGGATACATACCGGTATTGGGCGTTTACGGCACCGGTTTCATCGCCGCATTAACGGCTTCAATGGCCGTAGAAATTTTGTTTGGCAGCAAAAGATTATTGCCGATAACGGTGCTTATCGTCTTATGGGGAACCGGCGGCTTGTTGCGTAATCAAACCTGGACGCATGAAATCGGCCAGCCCCTTCGCGTCTCCATGATTCAAGGCAATATAGCGCAGGATCAAAAGTGGCGGCCTGAAAATAAAATCAACACGCTTTTAAAATATAAAAAGATGACCGAAGCCCATTGGGATTCCAATATCATTATCTGGCCGGAAACCGCGATTCCCGCCTATCTGGATCAGGTTAACGACGCCTTTTTAGCGCCTCTCGGTAACGACGCCAAGCTGCACAATACCGATTTAATCATCAGCGTCCCGGTACAGGAACAATCCCCGAGCAGGAGCTTCAATGCCGTGATAACCCTGGGCAAGGAACAAGGCATGTACCGTAAAACCCATTTGTTGCCTTTTGGCGAATATCTGCCGCTACAGCCTTTGTCGGGTTTTGTGCTGAACAAGATAAATATAAGACTGGGGAATTTCACGCCGGGGGCGGTAAACCAGCCTTTGTTGAAAGCGGGCGGCTACCCCTTCATAACCTTGGTCTGTTATGAAGACGTATTCGGCGATGTGAGTAGCCGGGGGTTATCGGACGCGGCTTATCTGGTTAATGTGACTAATGACGGCTGGTTCGGCAATTCGATAGAACCTCATCAACATCTGCAAATGGCCAGAATGCGGGCGATGGAAACCGGGCGCTTTTTGTTGCGTTCGACAAATACCGGAGTGACGGCTGTTATTTCGCCAAAGGGCGAGATTATCAATCAGGCTCCGTTGTTTCAGGAAGTAGCGCTAACCGGAACCATAACGCCGATGGGCGGCATGACGCCCTATGCGAAATGGGGCGACAAGCCGGTTATTGGACTAATGGTTATTTTGTTGTTGGGTTTGATGGGTTGGGGCAAAAGAGGTAGGCCGGGATAAGGCCATCCAAGGGGCGTGCCGGAAACGTTGCCGCTCGAACCGGCGTTTCCGGCCTGCAGGGCTGTTTTACTTATTCTCCGGATTCTTCTTTAACCTTCTTCGATTTCCATCTTGAATAGAAGTATGCCCCACCCGAGATAACGCCGGTAACCGTTGCGGCAGTCTCGATAAGCGGAGCCGCTGTAACGATCAGAGGCGCGCTCGTTATTCCAAGAGCGACACCTATCGCACTGAATCCGGTGGGTGTAGCCAGTGCCGCACCCGCCGCTACAATACTGGAAGTAATACCTAATCCCATCGACACCGTTTCTATTTTGTCGGCAACTCTCTTGTGATTTATTCGAGTTTTCATTCTCACGTTCAGGTTCTCCAAATCCGAGGGTTCTCACAAATCGGTGATGCTTATCTAAAGCTAAATATTTTACCTCCCTTCTTAATGATTTGGGAGCGGGACGGGGTTTAAATCCCGTCCGGCAGAGCGTTTCCGTACTAAACAGCAAAGCGCATTTGTTTATTCAAAATCAAAACCCGCTTTCCTCCAAGCCTTTGCGCCTCCTTTAAGATTAGTTAAGTTATCGTAACCTAATCCATGAAGAGACCTTGCCGCAGCATTTCCCATCGGGCCGCCTTCGCAATACAGATAAATGGCGGTGTGTTGATCTTTTGGAAATTTGTCTTGGTATTTCTCGATCTCGTTATAAGGAACAAAAAGATCGGTGCCTTTGATGTGCTTTTGTTCGGGCGTGTGAACGTCAACCAGGAATATATCCTCATGTTGCATGATTTGGTTCAATTCAGCCGCGGTTATCGCTTTCAAATAATCAGGCTCTTGAAACGTGCAGCCGCTTACAATGAAGATAACGGCTAGGATGTAATGGCGTTTTTTCATAGCTTAGACCTCGAAATTCAATTGCTTTGAGATAAATTGGGGAGGGACGGAGTTTAAACCCCGTCCCAGGCGATTATCCATGATCATGGCGCGTTCGCAAATTCCGATCGTTGTCCGGCAGAGATCAATTATTGCCTCAGATCCTTAACAACCCGCACCACTTCCTGATCATCGGCGATGGTTTCGATGCTGAAACCCAGCTTGGTCACCAGCGACAACATAGGTTTGTTAATCGCCAGCACCTCGCCTTCAAAGAAGGATATGCCTTTGGATTTGGCTGTTTGCAACAAGGTTTTCATCAGTCGGGTGCCTATGCCCATGCATTGGCAATCATCGGCAACGACCAGCGCAAATTCCACCGAATGACCGTCCGGGTTGACCATATACCGACCCACACCCAATTCATTCGGCATGTTTTCGTCTTCGGTTACCGCAACAAAAGCCATTTCGCGGTCATAATCGATTTGGGTGAAGCGCACGATCATTTCCGGCGTCAATTCCTGCAAAGCCTGCATAAAACGGAAATATTTAGTGCGTTCGGATAAGCGATGCACAAAATCCTTTTCCATGCCCGCATCTTCAGGACGAATAGGCCTGATCGTAATATTGGCGCCGTTCGATAATTGATGATGCTGGATTAATTGATGGGGATAAGGATGGATCGCCATATGCGAATAAGCAGTGAGCTGATGCGATGTTTCCGCTTTAATGCGCGCATCAACGGCCATGACGCCGTGCTCATCGACGATCAGCGGATTAATATCCAGCTCTAAAATCTCCGGCAGCTCGCTGACCATGGTCGATACATTCAGCAACACATCCACCAAGGCTTGTTTATTGGCGACCGGTAATTGGCGGAATGCCTCCAGATACCTGGCCGCCTTGGTTTTGGCGATCATTTGTTCAACCATATACGCATTCAGCGGCGGCAGCGCGACGGCACTGTCTTTCAAAATTTCCACCATCGTGCCGCCCAAACCGACGCTGATCGCAGGGCCGAATACAGGGTCCCTGACCACGCCTATCATCAACTCGCGGCCGCTGGCGGATTTGAACATCGGCTCAACGGTCATGCCGACTTCGGTAATTTCGGGGTATTTTTGCTTGATTGCTGTTTCCATTTCCAGGTAATGGTGCGAAATTTCCTGAACGCTGTTGATATTAAGCCGCACGCCGCCAATATCGGATTTATGACTGAACTCAGCCATATTGACTTTTAACACCACCGGAAAGCGCATCGTTTCAGCGGCGATCATCGCATCCTTGGCGCTGGAAACCTTGATAGTCTGGTTGACCGGAATGTGGAACGCGGCCAGGATGGCTTTGGATTCCTGTGCGGTTAAAACCTGACGACCTTCCGAAAGCACCCGCTCGACAATCAAGCGCGCACCGGCAACATCGGGTGTCGCCAATTCATCGGTAGGCGAGGGGATTTGTTTCAGCAGGATTTGATTCTGGGTATAGCTGGACAGGAATGAAAACGCATCGACCGCAATTTCCGGCGTACTAAAGTGAGCCACTTTGCTGTTGGCAAAAAGATTACGGCCTTCCTGAACCCGTGCGCCGCCCGTCCATGAAGCCAACACCGGTTTCTTGCTGGTTTTTGCGCCTTCGATAATGCATTCGGCGACCTGGGTCGGATTGGTCATCGCCTGAGGCGTCAAAATGACCAGTATGCCGTCGATATTTTTATCTTTGAGACAGATTTCCAGCGCTTTTTGATAACGCTCGGAAGTCGCATCGCCCAGAATATCGACAGGATTGGCATGGGACCAGTGTACCGGCAAAACCTCGTCCAGCGCGGCGATGCTGGCGGGACTCAGTTCCGCCATTTGCACGCCGACATCTTCCGCGCGGTCGGTGCTCATCACGCCGGGGCCGCCGGCATTGGTGATAATCGCCAGACGGTCTTTTTTGACCACATAATTGTTGGCCAAAACGCGGGCGGCGGAAAACAGCTCATTGATGCTGTAAACCCTGACCACACCGGCCCTGGCAATCGCCGCATCGAACACATTGTCGCCGCCGACCATCGCGCCGGTATGCGACATCGCCGCCTTGCAACCGGCTTCATGACGGCCGGATTTAATCAGGATCACCGGCTTTAGCCGGGCAGCCGCTTTAAGGCCGCTTAAAAAACGACGGGCATCGCGGATGCCTTCAACATACATCAAAATGCCGGTGGTTTTGCTGTCGGTCGCCAGATAATCCAGCACCTCGCCGAAATCAATATCCGCCGCGCCGCCCATCGAAACCACCGTGGAGAAACCGATGTCCTGGGATTTGGCCCAATCCAGAATCGCCGTACACACCGCGCCGGACTGGGACAGCAGCGCCAGACTGCCGTCCTTGATCGTGCCGTCGCCGAAGGTTGCATTCAGCTGTCCGTTGGGACGCGCAACGCCCAGACAGTTGGGGCCGATGATGCGGATGCTGTAGCGATGGGCGATGTCCAGAACTTCCTGTTGCAGACGCTTGCCTTCCACGCCCAGTTCGCCGAAGCCCGCGCTGATAATGATCACGGAAGTGACGCCTTTCTCGCCGCACTGGCGCACAACGCCCGGAACACTGGGCGCCGGGGTCGCTATCACCACCAGATCGAGATCCTCGGGAACGGCGTTGAGATCGGGGTAAGCCTTTAAGCCTAGTAAAGTGTCGCGTTTGTTATTGACCGGATAAAGCCCGCCTTTAAAGCCCGCCTCCTGCATGTTAAGCAGCAGCCGGTAGCCCACGCTTTCTTCGCGTTCGGATGCACCAACGATAGCAACGGATTTTGGGGTGAAAAAACGGTTCAGGTAATGAGGGCCCATTGATGCTCCAGAAATAACGGAAAGAAAATACGGTTTATAGCGCAAAATTCTAGCATTGTTAGCCTGCGGACCTGATTAAATTTTAATGACGAAGCCGTAAGCTGCGCCATAAATTGATACACTGGTGTCTTTGAATTGGCGGAGAGTATTTTGAGACATTTGATAATAAACCAGCCGAGTAAGGCATGCCGCGCGGGCCTTTTGATCATCGCACTGTTCAGTTTAATGATCGATCAACCGGTATTTGCTCATGCCGGCGTCGATCACGACAATAGTTGTTTTCTGACCGTGGGCGATACCCGATTGCGAATCAGCGGTTACCAGTTTCAGCCCGAGCTGGAAGGCAAGCACTTCTGTCATTTTTTTCCTGAGCTTGGACAAATAGTGCTGGCGGTGGAACCGTTGGCGGAAGGGCAGGAAAAGACCTGGGTTACACTGGAGTTGGCGGCATTGACTTCGTGGCTAAATCCCGCCGAGGCTTTTACCGTGATTAAACAGCAGCCTGCGCAGCCTATCGGGACAGGTCTGGCTTCGATTTCGCAAACCATTGAACAGCGCGGTGTCTACAGGCTTAATGTGACATTGCAGGAGGGTTCCGGTAAGAGTCGGCAACAGCGCCTTATCTTTCTGGTGGGTATTCCGGTGACTAAAATACTGGTGATGATTGCCGGCGGCTTATTGGTTTTTGTGCTTGGATTTGCCGGGCTAAGCGGCTTAAAAAAGAAGGGTTAAAGAGTGTCGATGGCAAAAAATGAGGAAAAAATCGCATGGTTTTGTCCCTATAGGGCCTGTTTTTTGAAGAGTTTCCAATACCCAATGCTAACAAGCGCAATACGTTAAATATAGCGTTCGGTGTGGATGAAGCCTTTACTGAAACTTGTCTGACACGGGCTTGCTGACTCAAAACGATCAAGCAGCAAAGCCCTGCTTCAGCAATGCATCAAACTGCTCAGCCGATACCGGTTTGCTGAACAGATAACCTTGCATCTCATCACAACCCTGTTCGCGCAGGAACGCTTGCTGCCCTTCCGTTTCCACGCCCTCGGCAATGGTTTTCAGGCCAAGGCTCTTCGCCAAGTTGATAATGGCGCTGACGATCGCCTTGTCTTCCGGGTCGGTGCTGATGTCGCGTACAAAGGACTGGTCGATCTTGAGCTTATACACCTTGAATTCCTTCAGATAGCTCAGTGAGGAATAGCCGGTACCGAAGTCATCGATCGACATACGAACGCCGCGCTCTTGCAAATTGTTCATTACGGCGATGGCGCTTTGCGGGTTGTGCATCGCCACGCCTTCGGTCAACTCCAGTTCCAGATACTCGGGCGGCAAGCCCTCTTCGTCGAGTATGCGGGTGACCAGCTCGGGCAGGTCGGGATGACGAAACTGCACCGCTGACAGGTTCACGGCCATAATCAACGGGCCGAAACCCTCATTCATCCAGGCTTTTGCCTGCCGCACGGCGCACCGTAATACCCATTCGCCGATCGGCAGGATCAGCCCGCTGCCTTCCGCGACAGGAATAAATTCTGCCGGAGACACCATGCCCAATTCAGGATGCTGCCAGCGTAGCAAGGCTTCCGCCCCGATAATGGCCCCGTCGCGCATCGAAATTTGCGGCTGGTAATGCACTTGTAATTGGCTGCGATCAAGCGCATGGCGCAACGCATTGACCAATTGCAGATTGCGTGCCGAGCGCGCTTGCATTTCCTGGGTAAAGAAACGATAGCATTGGCGTCCTTCCTGTTTGGCGCGATACATGGCGGTATCGGCGCTTTTGGAGAGCGCTTCCAGATCCTCGCCGTCTTCGGGATAGAGCGCAATGCCAATCGATGCCGTAAGGATGAGGTCATAGTGCTCAATCCGATAAGACTCGGCAATGGCATCCAGTAACTTTTGCGCCACATGCGCCGCGCCGATGGCATCGACGCCGGGTAATAACAAAATGAATTCGTCCCCGCCCAGGCGCGTCACCGTATCTTCCTCACGTAGCGCGGCACGCAAACGCTTGGCCAATTCGATCAACAAGGCATCGCCGATGCTGTGGCCGAGCGAGTCATTGATGTCTTTGAAATGGTCGAGATCGAGAAACATCAAGGCCAAATGACCGTTGCTGCGCTTCGCCAAGCTGAGGGCATATTTAAGATGATCATTCAGCTGGGTGCGGTTCGGCAATCCGGTGAGCCAATCGAAATTCGCCAGATAGTGAATATGTTCCTCGGCGCGTTTGCGTTCGGTAATGTCAGAAAAATTGCCGACATAATGCGTGGTTTTATCGTCACTGTCCTTAACGGCAGTAATTGTCAGCCACTTTGGGTAGATGCGCCCATCCTTATGTCGATCCATAATTTCACCTTGCCAGTAGCCTTCACTGTGCAATGTCTTGTGCATGGCATGGTAGAAAAAACTATCGTGACGGCCGGATTTAAGCATGGAAGGTTTGTTACCGATCGCTTCTTCCGTTGAGTAGCCGGTGATGATTGTAAAGGCTTGATTGACCCGGACAATAATCTGGTTTGCATCGGTAACGATAATGCCTTCCTGCGTTTGAAATGCAGTAGCGAAAATACGCTGTTCCTGTTCCGCAAGTTTTTTCTTGGTAATGTCGCGTACAGCGCCTACGGTGCGAACAGCTCGGGAGACTTCGCCATCGGTCTCAAAGAATGTTTGCGACCGCGTTGCCAGCCACCCCACTTCGCCATTCCGGCGAAAAATCCTGTAGTCGATGTCGAGGAGACCGTTTCCGGATGAATTTTGAGCCTGCCGGACAGCTTCGATAACCCGCTTCCGGTCGTCAGGATAAATGCTGTCGGTAAACGTCTGCGTAGTCACGAGTTCATCGGCGTCCCATCCAAAGTGGGTACGCAGTTCAGGGGAACAATAGATCGAATCGTTACCATAAGTTTGTTCGAAAACACCGGTCCCGGAGACAAGGGTGGCTTGATACAGCCTGTCTTCGTTTAATCGAAGAACTTCACTGACCCGCTCTTTTTCTTCAAGATTACGCTTCCGCTCGATCTCCATGCCGATGCGCTGGCCGATGATGCGCAGAACCTCTTGATCCTCATTGCTAAAATCATGCGGTTTATCGTCCAGCAGGCAAGTGATAGCCACCACTTTTCCGTGATTATCCAAAGAAGGAAACCCACAGTAAGCAACGGCGTTATGGTCTTGAAGAAAAGCCGCTTCGGGGAAAAGCTCTTTTACTTGGTCATAGATTCTAATATCTTTCGTTTCCTCAACCGTTGCGCAAGGGGTGCTTGCCAGCAAGCATGAACCCGCATTTTCGTATATTTCCCCATTTATATATACGGCCAGGAAATTAAGCCGCTCCCCTTGTATTTCGGACAGGCAAACAAGCTTGACTTCCAGCAATTCACCGATCAGTTTGGCCGCATGCTGGAAAATTTCCATGGGGTCGCCCGATAACGTCAAACTCAGTTCAAACAGCTTTTTAAGTCGGGATATTTGGGCGTCTTTCATGGCGGGGTTAAATTTAAGTTGAGCTGCATTCTTGATCTAATTGTTTGTTAATTATATCGAATTCATCATGTCGGCGCATTCCGAATCGAAGCGGCGAATGACTGGACTAAAAGGCATTGTGTTAAATCTTATCCGGCAGTATCGACTGCCGGGCCTTGCTGTAAAAATGATGAACCCTGCTCTCAGGCTGCCCAAAATATCAGATTCGCTGCATTGCCATGAGTACTGCTCCAGAATAAACACGAAGGTATAGCAAAAACCTATTGCTCCATAGAAAGTCATTATTATACAAATGCTTATATTGCAGTCTATGATTGCTGCAACTTGAAATATTGCGATGCCTATTGTTTGATTGCCCAGCGCGAAGTGCGTTATTAAGCCTTATCCAACAGCATCCACTGCTGGGCTTTACTGTAAAAATGATCGATGTCTGTGATCAGTTCGCAGTTGGGCGATGCGGAATGTTGATGCCAGTATCGGGCGCCATCGCCGCCTATCCAGACAGTCGAGGCCGCCGCTTCTTTTGCCGCGACGACGATTTGCAACTGTTCAATGGTTGTCGGTTCCGGCGGCGTTTTCACCAAACCGATGACGATGATGTCGGGTTGCAAATGGTGGATCGCTTCGACAATATCCTTGCCGGGCAAATTCGCACCCAGGAAAAAGCAGCGGTATTGCTGAACGGCCGCCAGCAAGCAGCTCAACAGAATGCCGCATTCATGGGGTTCATCGCTCGGGGTGGCGAACAGCATGGCCGGGCTGTTCGCCGATGCATTTTGCAGGTTGTTGGCCATGCTCAGCACGATGCGATTGACGCAACAGGTAAACATGTGTTCCTGGGCGATGCTCAATTTTTCTTGATGCCAAAGTTCACCTACTTTTTTCAGCGCGGGCAATAAAATGTCACGGGCGTATTCCAAGGGCTCGCTAGCCACCAAGGCGCGCTTCAACAGCTGCTCGCAGCGGTCAATACGATAGTCCAGGAGGGCTTCGATAATCCGGTCCGGCAGCGGATGCGCCGAATCTTTATGCGGGGCTTGTGTTTGCCGTTGCAGGTCGCGCAACGCCTCGCAATTCAAACCGGCGATTTTGCTGATGGTGTGGCCGTTGCGGGTCAGTTGGGCAAGCAGCGTCAGTTTTTCCATATCCTGTTGCGAATACAGGCGGCGGCCGTTGTCGCTACGCGCCGGGGTAATGCTCGCGTAACGGCGTTCCCAGGCCCGCAGGGTTTCGGCGGGCAGTCCGGTCAAAAGGGTGATCGCTTTAATTGAATACATTGTTTATGTTTTGCACAGAAAATAGTTTGACAAATATTGTACATTTGGAGTAATTTTAACGCCAGCTTAAAAACATTAACGGATCAAGCCATGACAGAAGCCGTACTCATCAATGCCGCTCATCCAGCCGTTTCGGTCAACGAATCAGAACCGCTTGCGCTTGCCATGGACATGGAGCAGGCCAGACGGAATCTGCTGTTGCTGCTGTTGGCAGAACATGAAGCGTCGGCGTTATTACTCAAGCAGTGCCTGTCCCATTTAGATAATGGCCGGGATATTTCTGAAATCGTCAGTGATAAAACAGTCGAGGCGATTATTGTACAAGGTGCAGATTTTGTACAGCCTAATCTTGTTCAAGATGTCCGGTACTTGCTGGAGAATTCCGTGTCCAGGTCTTCGTTACTCAAGCTGCATTTCTTGCCGAGTTTTTTAATTGAGGTATCCGGTTTGTTCATGTCCGCGACCGGACATCAAGCCGCCTTTAACGCATATCGACTCAAGCTGGGTCAAGCGGCTCAAGCCTTGCAACGGCTTAGACAGCAAATGATCGCCGGTAATGTTCGCTTGGCGGCATTTGTCGCTCACAAACACAAAACCACGGTGTTGAGTTTTGACGATTTGTTGCAGGAAGGCGTGATCGGTTTGATCAAGGCGGTAGACCGTTTCGATCCTTATCGCGGTTATCAGTTTTCGACCTATGCGATTCCCTGGATCAAACAGGCTATCTCACGGCTGATCGTTAAGCAGGAAAAAATCGTGCGCCTCCCGGTGGCTTTGGCGGAAAGGGCGTGCGCGGTGTTTGAAGCGATGCGCAACGCTTATCTGCAAACCGAACGCTGGCCCAGTATCGAACAATTGAAAGTGCTCTGCGATTTAAGCGAAGACGAAATCAAAACCATCAGAAACTATTACCAGGCCACCCATTCCCTGGATGCGGTCGGAGACGCCGAGGAAGATGAAGGCCAGGCGCTGATGGCGCGCATGAAGCAACGGCAATTTGCACTGCCGCTGGATGAGTTGATCGATCGCAGTTTGGGCCGGTATCTCGACCAGGTAGTCGCGACGTTGCCGGACAAGGAAGCGGCGATTCTCAACATGCGTTTCGGACTGAAAAATCACACGGAAATGACCTTGCAGGCCATTGCCGATCAACTACAGGTAAGCCGGGAGAGAGTCAGGCAGATACAAAACGACGCGTTAAAGAAACTTAAAAACCAGTTTGGTTACGACCTGATGCTGTTCCTTGAGCCTAACGACAGCTACTAAAACCAGATCGCGCCACAGCAACAGGAGGAGTGATTATGTCATCAGAAAAACACACCACTAAACAATCCCAGCAGCCGGACTGGAAGTTTGAGTTTGAAAAACACTGGAAAGCCTTTTACCGGAAATCGGCCGACTACTTTGTCAGCCATAAAAATCAATTGTCGCTATCGAAAATAGGCGGCATTGCTTGCGGCGGCCTGTTGCTGATGTGGCTGGCGAGCGGCGTTTACATTATTGATGAGGGCAATCGCGGCGTGGTTTCCCGCTTCGGCGCTTACAGCGAAACGACCCGGCCGGGACTGCATTGGCATCTGCCCATGCCGATCGAGAAAGTCGCGATTGTTAATGTCGAGCAGCAACGCTTTATTGAAGTGGGTTACCGGGACACCGGACGGGGCAGTAAGGCGGCGACCATTCCGCAAGAGTCGCTGATGCTGACCACCGATGAAAACATCGTCAACGTGCGTCTCGCCGTGCAATACCAGATTAACAATGCCAGGGATTATCTTTTTAACGTCAAGGACAGCGAAGCAACGCTGAAGCAGCTGACCGAAAGCGTCGAGCGCGCGGTGATCGGCGCTAACAACATGGACTTTGTGCTGACCGAAGGCCGTAGCGAGATTGTCGCGCAGATCAAACGCGACATTCAGGCCGCCATGGATGATTACAAGGCCGGGATCATTATTGCCAGCGTCAACCTGCAGGATGCCCAGCCGCCGGAGGAAGTGCAGGGCGCTTTCGAAGACGCGATCCGCGCACGGGAAGACAAGCAGCGCTTGATCAATGAAGCCGAAGCCTACAGCAACGAGATCATCCCCAAAGCGCGCGGCGCGGCGTCCCGCTTGTTGCTGGAAGCGGAAGCCTACGAAGCGGAAAAAATCGCCAAAGCCAAAGGCGAAACCGAGCGTTTCGACCAATTGCTGGTCGAATATGAAAAAGCCCCGGCGATCACCCGAAAACGCTTGTATCTGGAAGCCAGGGAAAAATTGTTCAGCAGCACCAATAAGGTCATTGTCGATGCCGGTCAAAGCGCGCCGCAGCTGTATATGCCTTTGCAAAACCCGGCCTCGCACCCTGCGGCAGAGAGCAAATCGCCGGAAACGGAAATAATGGCCGAACCTGCCGCAATTGACAAAAATAACGGCCAAAAATCGGCCGCTAACGCCTTACGTCCCAGCCGGAGCAAACCATGAGCAGAACACACATCTTGTTGCCCGCCAGTTTCAGCCTGTTAATACTGGCTTATCTATCGGTTTTTTATGTTCAGGAACATGAAAAAGCCATCTTGTTTCGTCTTGGTGAAAGGGTCGTCTCAGACTTTAAGCCGGGGCTCCATGTTATGACCCCCATCATTAATAATGTCAGTACATTTGATGCG